>Ga0315336_1000639_pt1 | contig 88897 bp, 90 predicted proteins | sample ASW5metaG_FD_204512 | JGI IMG/M metagenome (GOLD analysis project Ga0315336, IMG submission 204512) | Ammonia-oxidizing marine archaeal communities from Monterey Bay, California, United States - ASW #5 | ecosystem: Environmental > Aquatic > Marine > Intertidal zone | place: USA: California...
GCACAGCTCTTCACTCTGGCCACCAGCAAAGCCGGCGACGGCGCCCCACCTCCAGTGACAAAGCGCGCACGTTTACGTGAGGCAACGAATGCCCCCACGCGCGCATCTTGACGTGAGGCAACAGGGCCACAGCCGCAAAAGCGATTCCTGCACCACGTCCTCCGCGAACGGCATGTCGCCCCGCGTCAGACGCATTACATAGCGCTGCAGATCCCTGCTGTGGGCGTCGTGGATCGCCCGCAGCAGCTCGCCCTGATCAGGATCGGTCATATGCGATGCACCGGCGCATTCCTCGCTTTCCGTCGTCGCACAACACAACGGATTACCACCGCAGAATCGTTCAATCGTCAGTCAAGCAGAGTGCGGACCACCGCGTCGGCCAACAGGCGACCCGGGTCGGTGAGGATCAAATGGTCGCCGGCTCGTGTCAGCAACCCGTCCTCGATCGCGGTCTGGGCGCGACTCTGTTCGGCCTCGTTCAACGTCGCCACCGGAAGCCCTTCGCGCAAGCGCACCCGCAGCATGACGTCCTCGGTGTGCAGCGCGCCCGCGTCGAGCCGCTCGAAGTCGGCCACCGGCAACGTCCCCTCGGCCAGCGTTTGCGCATATGGGTTGGGATGCTTGACATTCCACCATCGGGTGGTGCCGACGTAACCGTGCGCACCAGGCCCGGCGCCCCACCATTCACCACCGTTCCAGTAGCCGACGTTGTGCCGGCACTCACCACCGGGCAAGCACCAGTTCGAAACCTCGTACCAACCCAGACCCGCTTCCGACAACCGCGCGTCGATCAACTCGTACCGATGCGCGAGCTCGTCGTTGTCGGGTGGACGAACCTCGCCGCGCCGCACGCGGCGGGCCAGCGCCGTACCGTCCTCGACCACCAGCGCGTAGGCGGACACGTGGTCGACCTTCGCCTCGACGGCGGAATCGACCGAGCGCAGTAGGTCGTCGTCGGTCTCCCCGGGCGTGCCGTAGATCAGGTCGAGGTTGATGTGCTCGAAGCCCGCAGCGCGGGCGTCGCCCGCCGCTTCCAGAGCCCGCCCCGGCGAGTGCACCCGATCCAGCACCGCCAGCACGTGCGGTGCCACTGACTGCATGCCCAGCGACACCCTGGTGAAGCCGGCCGTCCGCAGGTGCTCGAACAGCTGGGGTGACGTCGACTCGGGGTTCGCCTCCGTCGTGATTTCGGCCTCATTTGCGAGCGTGAAATGCGCGCGGATCGCAGCCAGCACCGACGTCAGACCGGGGCCACCGAGCAGTGAGGGGGTGCCGCCTCCGACGAAGACGGTGTCGACGACGGGCGTGGAGCCCAGCCGATCGGCGGCCAGTGCGAGCTCCGTACGCAGCGCCGCCAGCCAGCTGTCGGGATTCGTTCCGCCCAGCTCTGCGGGGGTATAGGTGTTGAAGTCGCAGTAGCCGCAGCGGGCAGCGCAGAACGGCACATGGACGTAGACGCCGAACGGACGGCCCGGCGTCGGCGCCAGATCGGGCAGCTCGCGCACGCCTGCCGTCGGGACTGTCATGCAGCCAGTTTCCCAGATCGCGCCTTTTGCTCACGGTGAGCGCAAATCTGGCCCGGTTAGGGCATCTGTCGGTGCCCGTGGCACAATTGGCAACGTGAAGTCCGGCCGCATCTTCCCCCACCGCGTATCGCTGGTGGTGCGGCGTCACGTCGACTTCAAGCGCGTATGTACCTGTTGTTGTCTGCCCTGACGCGCTGACCTGCCCACCTGTACTTGCAGCTGGCCGCCGGATCTGCGCCGCCGGTCAGCCCACCGGTGAGACGCGCGGTCCGGCTCCACAAAGGAGCCAAACCATATGACAACAGCCGAATCAAAGCCCAAGCCTGTCAAGCGCCCACGTGGCGAGGGCCAGTGGGCACTCGGATACCGCGAGCCGCTCAACCCGAACGAACAGTCCAAGAAGGACGACAACCCGCTCAACGTGCGGGCGCGCATCGAGAACATCTACGCCAAGAACGGCTTCGAGTCGATCGACAAGGGCGACCTGCGCGGCCGTTTTCGCTGGTGGGGTCTGTACACCCAGCGCAAGCCGGGCTATGACGGCACCTGGACCGGTGACGAGAACACCGACATGCTCGAGGACGAGTACTTCATGCTGCGCGTCCGCAGCGACGGCGGTGCCCTGACCGCGGCCGCGCTGCGCACGCTGGGCGGCATCTCCACCGAGTTCGCGCGCGACACCGCCGACATCTCCGACCGGCAGAACATCCAGTACCACTGGATCGAGGTCGAGAACATGCCCGAGATCTGGCGGCGGCTCGACGAGGTCGGACTCCAGACCACCGAGGCGTGCGGCGACTGCCCCCGCGTCGTCCTCGGCTCCCCGCTGGCCGGCGAGTCACTCGATGAGGTTATCGACGGAACTCCGGCGATTCACGAGATCGTCAAGCGCTACATCAACAAGCCCGAGTACTCGAACCTGCCGCGCAAGTTCAAGACGGCGATCTCGGGCCTGCAGGACGTGGTGCACGAGGTCAACGACGTGGCGTTCATCGGCGTCGAGCATCCCGAACACGGTCCGGGCTTCGACCTGTGGGTCGGCGGCGGCTTGTCTACCAACCCGATGCTCGGTCAGCGGGTCGGCGCGTGGGTGCCGATCGACGAGGTGCCCGACGTATGGGAGGGCGTGGTCAGCGTCTTCCGTGACTACGGATACCGGCGGCTGCGGTCGAAGGCCCGGCTGAAGTTCCTGATCAAGGACTGGGGTGTCGAGAAGTTCCGTGAAGTTCTCGAGACCGAGTACCTGAAGCGCCCCCTTCTAGACGGGCCCGCCCCGATCCCGGTCACGCGACCGATCGACCACGTCGGCGTGCAGAAGCTGAAGAACGGACTGAACGCCGTCGGCGTCGCACCGATCGCGGGCCGCGTTTCGGGCACCATCCTGACCAAGGTGGCCGACCTGGCCGAGGCCGCGGGCAGCGATCGGATCCGATTCACGCCGTACCAGAAGCTGATCATCCTCGATGTTCCCGACGACAAGCTGGACGAGCTGCGCAACGGCCTGGACGCGCTGGGGCTGCCCGCGCAGCCGTCGCACTGGCGGCGCAACCTCATGGCCTGCACGGGCATCGAGTTCTGCAAGCTGAGCTTCGCCGAGACCCGCAGCCGTTCGCAGGTGCTGGTTCCGGAGCTGGAGAAGCGCCTCGAGGACATCAACGCCCAGCTCGACGTGCCGATCACCGTCAACATCAACGGCTGCCCGAACTCGTGCGCGCGCATCCAGGTCGCCGACATCGGTTTCAAGGGCCAGATGGTCGACGAGGGTGATGGGCCCGAGGAGGGTTTTCAGGTCCACCTCGGGGGAAGCCTGGGTCTGGACAGCGGGTTCGGCCGCAAATTGCGTCAGCACAAGGTGCTCTCGACCGAGCTGGCTGACTACATCGAACGAGTCGTTCGCAACTTCGTGAAACATCGCGAGGACGGCGAGCGTTTCGCTACGTGGGCCGTACGAGCAGACGAGGCGGATCTGCGATGAGCGCTTGCGCGAAGAGGAAGGGCACAGATGACTGACGTCATTTCAGAGGCTGACCTGATCGCGTTGGCAGAACGCGGTGCGGCGGAACTCGAGGGTGCGAACGCCGACGAACTGCTGCGCTGGACCGACGAGAACTTCGGCGGCAACTACGTCGTCGCGTCGAACATGCAGGACGCCGTCCTCGTCGATATGGCCGCCAAGGTACGCCCGGGCGTCGACGTGCTGTTCCTCGATACCGGTTACCACTTCGTCGAGACCATCGGCACCCGTGACGCGGTCGAGGCGGTCTACGACATCAACGTCGTCAACGTCACGCCGGAGAACACGGTCGCCAAGCAGGACGAGTTGTTCGGCAAGGATCTGTTCGCCCGCGAGGCCAGCGAGTGCTGCCGGATGCGCAAGGTCGAGCCGCTGTCCAAGGCGTTGCGCGGATACTCGGCATGGGTGACCGGCATCCGCCGCGTCGAGGCGCCCACCCGTGCCAACGCGCCACTCATCAGCTGGGACAAGGCTTTCGGATTGGTGAAGATCAACCCGATCGCGGCGTGGTCCGACGAGGACATGCAGGCGTACATCGACGCCCACGATGTGCTGGTCAATCCCCTGGTTTTCGAGGGCTATCCGTCGATCGGCTGCGCACCGTGCACCGCCAAGCCCGTCGAGGGCGCCGATCCGCGCAGCGGTCGCTGGGCGGGCCAGACCAAGACGGAATGCGGACTGCACGCGTCGTGACGGCTCCGGCTCCCACCAGCCGCCCGACGCTCGTCCTGGCGGCACACGGCAGCGTCGACCCGCGGTCGGCCGCGGTGACGCATGCCGTTGCGGGCCGCATCCGGCGGCTGCGGCCCTGGCTCGACGTCCGTGCCGCGTTCCTGGAGAAGACCGACCCGAACCTGCGTGACGTGCTGACCGGCCTTCCCGACGGCGTCGTGGTGCCGTTCCTGCTGGCCGACGCGTATCACGCGCGCGTCGACATCCCTGAGATGATCGAGCAGTCGGGTGCGCGGGTCGAGCAGGCCGAGGTGCTCGGGGAAGATCCCGCCCTGCTGTCCGTGTTGCGGCAGCGGCTGTCCGAGACCGGGGTGTCGCCGGACGAGGACGGCCTCGGCGTTGTGGTCGCGGCCGTCGGATCGTCGAATGAGGCGGCCAACGCGCGAACCGGGGACGTGGCGCGTGCGCTCAGCGCCGGAACCCGTTGGGCCGGTGCCCAAGTCGCGTTCGCAACCGGACCGCGGCCGAACGTCGCCGACGCGGTGGAGCGGCTGCGGGCCGACGGCGCCCGCAATCTTGTGATCGCTCCATGGTTCCTGGCGCACGGCATCATCACCGACCGCGTGGCGTCCTATGCGGCAGCTCACGGCATTCAGATGGCCGAGCCGTTGGGCTCACACAACCTGGTCGCCGCCACGGTGCTCGACCGTTTCGACGCGATGAGCGTCGTCTCCGCCGCCGCCTGAACGGTAATCGTTTTCGCATCCGCTCGCGCCTGCCTTGACCCTCGCGTCGCCACCATGCTAAGCAGTTGCTCAGCATGGTGGGCGACGCGCTCCCCATGGGCGACGAGAAAGGTCAACGATGACATCGACGGCGACACTGCAGACGGTTCTGGACGAACTCACCGCACGGCCGGGCACGGGTGAGAAGATCTCGGTGATCAACCCGGTGACCGAGGAGCAGATCGTCGAGTTCACCGACTGCGGCGCGCAAGCCGTCGATGAGGCCGTCGCGCGTGCCAAGGCCTCCTTCGAGGCGGGCGTGTGGTCGGAGCTGCCCGGACGGGCGCGGGCCAAGATCATGTGGAAGATCGCCGATCTCATCGACGAGCACGCCGACGAGATTGCACACCTCGATTCGCTCAACACCGGCATGCCGCTGATGCAGGCGACGCTTGGCCTGCCCAACTGCGCCGAGTTCTTCCGCTACTACGCCGGCTGGTGCACCAAGATCAGCGGCAACGCGTACGACGTGAAGACCGCGGGCATCGCCACCGACACGTGGGTCGACATGCACACCTACACGCTCAAGGAGCCGTACGGCGTTGTGGGCCTGATCTTTCCGTGGAACGGCCCGATCTTCAACGCATGCGCAAAGCTCGCGCCTGCGCTGGCCGCAGGCTGCAGCATGGTGGTCAAGCCCGCAGAGGAGACGCCGCTGTCGGCGATCCTGCTCAACCGGTTGATCCACGAGGCAGGCGTGCCCGAGGGTGTCGTCAACCTGCTGACCGGCTACGGCCACACCGCGGGCGCGGCGATCACCGCGCATCCTGACGTCGAGAAGGTCGCCTTCACCGGCTCGACGGAGATCGGCAAGGAGATCGTGCGGGCATCGGCGGGCAACCTCAAGAAGGTCATGCTCGAGCTCGGCGGTAAGTCGCCGGTGCTGATCTACGACGACGCGGACCTGCAGAAGGCCATCTTCATGGCGTCGATGGGAATCTTCGTGCACTCCGGCCAGGGCTGTGTGTGCGGCTCGCGCGTTTTCGTCCAGCGCGGCGTCTACGACGAGGTGCTCGAAGGCATCTCCAACATGGCCAACTTCGTCAAGCTCGGCGGACCTGATGAGGAGGGATGCATGAGCGGCCCGCTGATCAGTCAGAAGCAGCTGACCAGGGTCATGGGTTACATCGACGAGGGCAAGTCCGAGGGTGCCGAGGTCGTCACGGGCGGCCACCGGCTCGATCGCAAGGGCTACTTCGTGCACCCGACCGTCCTGACCAACGTCAACCGTGACATGCGGCTGTATCAGGAGGAGATCTTCGGGCCCGTGGTCACGGTCCTGCCTTTCGACGACGACGACGAGGCCGTCGCGATGGCCAACGACACGACCTACGGCCTGGCGGCCACCGCGTGGACCAACGACCTCAGCCGTGCGCATCGTCTCGGCAAGCGGTTGCAAGCCGGAACCGTAACGATCAACTGCCAGTTGGTGTTCGACCACGCGGTGCCGTTCGGCGGGTACCGGCAGTCCGGTTGGGGACACGAGTTCGGCCAGGAAGGTATCGACGCGTACCTGAAGACGAAGTCGGTCTGGGCACAGCTCTGACACCGATGCGGCGGTGACCACGCCGCGGACTATGCGCGAACCCGGGGACTGAACATGCCACGATGTGGCATGGCCGGTCCCCGTGGCGCGGCAGCCGGCGAAACGCGACTGCCCAGGCCCACCACCGCTGACGTCGCGCGTCTGGCGAACGTGTCGACTGCCACGGTGAGTTACGTCCTTAACGACGTCGAGGGGCACCGGATTTCCGAGCGGACTCGCGACGCCGTGATCCGCGCCGCCCAGCAGTTGGGCTACCGACCCAACCTGGCCGCCCGCAACTTGGCGCGAGGCAGGAGCGGGGCCGTGCTCTACGTGGTTCCGCGCATCGCCGTCGGCGACATGCCGCTGCAGGCGGGCAGCCGGATGACAGCCGATCTGGCACGGGCAGGGCTGCTCCAGATCCAGATCTTCGAAACCGAAGACGACCGCAACATCGTCGACGCGATCGAGAACATCGATCCCGTCGCCGTCACGAGCCTGTTCCCGTTGCCCGATCGAGTCGTGCGCGCCATGAAGGCGGCGGACATCCCGCACATCGAGATCGGGACGCTGCCCGCACTGGGCAATCCACCAGAGTCTGTGGGCGAGATGCGAATTGACCATCTCGTGTCACGCGGCCACCGGGAGATCGCCTTCGCCCGCGCCGGCGCCAAGAGGTGGCGCGCTCTGGGCGACTACTGGCTGGGCGGCATCCTCTCAGCGGCCACGGCGAGGGAGCTGCCGCCGGTCCGCGTCGCCGACGTCACCCAGGAGAACGTCGTGGAGGTGGTCACCTCGTGGGTGCGCGACGGCGTCACCGCGGTGTGCGCGCAAAGCGATGAGGTCGCGTGCCTGATCCTGTTCGGCGTACGGGAGGCGGGTTTGACGTGCCCCGCCGATCTGGCGGTCATCGGGGTCGACGCCGCACCCATCGGAGCGCTGAGCTCGCCGCCCTTGACGACGGTCGAGTTCGATCCGACCGCGGTCGCCGACGTGGCCACCGCCGCGTTGCTCGCCGAACTGAATTATCCGTCGTCGCCGCCACCGCAGCCGGCCGACATCACCCGGCTGATCGTGCGCGCCTCGACCTGATCAGAGGCTGATGTAGACGGCCTTGGTGTTGAAGTACTCCTCGATGCCCTTGCGACCTCGCTCGCCGCCCCAACCCGATTGCTTGTGCCCGCAGATCGGCATCGACGGATCCGCCCCAAGCGCGCAGTTGACCCAGACCTGCCCTGCGTGAAGCTCGTTCGCGACTCGGTGGGCACGCCCCAGGTTCTCCGTCCAGATGGCGCCGGCCAGGCCGTACTCCGTGTCGTTCGCGGCGGCCAGTACCTCCTCTTCCTCGTCGAAGGGGATGACGCAGCCGACGGGCCCGAAGATCTCCTCGCGGATGAGCCGCATATCGGGCGTGGTGTTGGTGATGACGGTGGCCTCGTAGAAGTAGCCCTTGCGGTCCAGGTACTTACCGCCGGTGATGATCTCGGCGCCCTTCGAAACACCCTCTTGCACAATGCCTTCGACACGCTGGCGCTGTTTGTCGCTGATCAACGGTCCCAGTACCGAATCGGGGTCCTCGCTGCCTCCCATCGGCAGCATCTTGGCGAACCCGGCAATACCCTCGACCACCTGGTCGTAGATGCCGCGTTGAACGTAGATGCGCGAGGTGCAGGAACAGTTCTGCCCCGATCCGGCGAGCAGTCCAAGGCTCGCGTTCATGATCGCCTTGTCGAGATTGGCGTCCTCGAACATGATCAGGGGCGACTTTCCACCCAGCTCGAGCGTGAGGCGCTTGAGGTTCCCGGCGGCCGCCTTGACGATCAGCCTGCCGACCTCTGTCGACCCGGTGAACGAGATCTTGTCGACGTCCGGATGCGCGGTGAGCGCCGCACCGGTGGTCTCGCCGTAACCGGTGATGACGTTGAGCACGCCGTCAGGCAGGCCTGCCTCGCGGAAGATCTCCTCCAGCTTCAACGCGGTGAGCGGCGTCTCCTCGGCGGGCTTCAGTACGCAGGAGCACCCGGCCGCCAGCGCGGGCGCGACCTTGAGCATCGCGACGAAGAACGGCCCGTTCCAGGGGATGATGAGGCCACACACCCCGACCGGTTCGAGCTGGGTGAAGTTGTGAAAGCTCTCGTAGTGTCCGAGCAGGCCATCGGATACGACGCTGCTGGACTCGCCGTGGATCTTGCCGACCCAACCTGCGTAGTACAGCAGCATCTCCATCGACACCTTGATGATCTGCTCACCCGCCACCTTGTTCATGCCGTTGTCACGGCCCTCGAGCAAGGCGAGCTCGTCGGTACGTTCCCTGATGATCTCGGCGGCTCGGAAGAGCACCTCCGCGCGTCGCGCGGCGGGCAGCTTGCGCCACACCCCGGATTCGAAGGTCTCGCGGGCCCGGGCGACTGCCGCGTCGACGGCTGCCTGGTCTGAGTCGACGACCTCGAAGATCTGTTCTTCTGTCGAGGGGTTGAACACCGGAATGGTCGTAGTCACTGTCCGTCAAACCTTTCGCCGCGCCCCGGGAACACCGTTGTCCATGCCGTGCTTAAGCGCATAACCAGGCTAGGTTATGCGTCCAGTCGGGTCGATGTCCACTAAGGGGTACGACGGCCGCCTGCGGCCGCGCTGTCGCGACGAAGTCGGCGAGCGGTCCGCGCAGGCCGAAAAGGCGCTCCAACGATCGCCAAGCCGCCGACACTTAAATTCGCACTGAGCCTAGCCCTGCACGCCGCACGCGGAAGCCGGTAGTAATAGCGGAATGACCACCGCGCTGTCTGACGACTTCTGCTGTCGCTGAGCCATTTCCGTTCCATCTCAGCAACAGAAGGTCGCACACAGTGTCGGTGTTTGTAGATATCGCTCCCGACGAGCCGCAGGTCGGCTCGCCGGCTTCCGCGCCGCCCGCAGGCAAGTGGCGCGGCAGGCTCACCCGCGCGGCACTCCCCCTGCTGTCGTTGATCGTCTTCTTCGTCGTGTGGCAGCTGGCGGCGGCCAGTGGCATCTGGAATCAGACGTTTGTGCCCTACCCCAGCACGGTGTGGCAGGCCTTCGTCGACGTGTCGACCACCCACGACGGAGTCCGTGGATACGCCGGCTACCTGTTGTGGGAACACCTCTACATGACGTTGCGCCGGGTGCTCGCCGGTGTCGTCATCGGTGTAGCGCTCGGAGTGCTGCTCGGCCTGATCATGGGCTCGATCGGTTGGGTACGCAGTGTGCTCGAACCCTGGCTGACGTTCCTGCGCGCACTGCCCCCGCTGGCCTACTTCTTCCTTCTCGTCATCTGGCTCGGCATCGACGAGGCACCCAAGATCACGCTACTGGCGCTGGCCGCGCTGCCGCCCGCGGCGGTGGCGACCACCGCAGCCGTCGTCGCGGCACCGGTGGGTCTGCAGGAAGCCGCTCGCGCACTTGGCGCTTCGCGCACCGAGGTCATCCGTGACGTCGTCGTCCCCTCGGCGCTGCCCGAGACGTTCACCGGCATCCGCCTGGCGGTCGGCATGGCCTACTCGTCCGTGGTGGCCGCCGAACTGTTCAACGGCATCCCCGGTGTCGGCGGATTGGTAAAGGACGCAAGCAATTACAACAACACTCCGGTCGTGCTCGTCGGCATCTTCGCCATCGGCATCTCCGGACTAATCATCGACGGTCTGCTCCGTGCCATCGAACGGCGCGCTGTCCCCTGGAGAGGAAAGATATGAGATTGAAAACCGTATTCGCTGCATTGGTTGTTGCCACACTGGCGCTGGCCGGTTGCTCCGTCGACCAGTCGGGACAGCAGGCGGACAAGCCGACAATCCGAATCGGGTATCAGACCTTCCCCAGCGGTGACCTGATCGTGAAGAACAGCCGCTGGCTAGAAGAAGCGCTGCCCGACTACAACATCAAGTGGACGAAGTTCGACTCCGGCGCCGACGTGAACACCGCGTTCATCGCCAAGGAACTCGACTTCGGCGCCCTGGGATCCAGCCCGGTGGCCCGCGGATTGTCGGCGCCACTGAACATCCCGTACAAGGTCGCGTTCGTCCTCGACGTGGCCGGTGACAACGAGGCGCTGGTCGCACGCAACGGCAGCGGTATCGACACCATCGCGCAGCTGAGGGGCAAGCGGGTCGCCACTCCGTTTGCCTCGACGGCGCATTACAGCGTGCTGGCCGCACTCGCCCAGCATGGGCTGTCTCCCAACGATGTTCAGCTGGTCGACCTGCAGCCCCAGGCGATTCTGGCCGCATGGGACCGTGGCGACATCGACGCGGCGTACACATGGCTGCCCACGCTGGACGATCTGCGCAAGAGCGGTAAGGACCTCATCACCAGCCGCCAACTGGCGAAGGACGGGAAGCCGACGCTGGATCTGGGTGTGGTGTCCGACGAATTCGCCGCTGCACATCCGGAGGTCGTCGACACCTGGCGCCAGCAGGAGGCACGCGCACTGACGTTGATTCACGATGATCCCGCCGCAGCCGCCAAGGCCGTCGCCGCCGAGATCGGATTGTCGCCCGAGGAGACCGAGGGTCAGATCAAGCAGGGAGTGTTCCTCACGCCTGAGGAGGTCGCCTCTGCTGAGTGGCTTGGTGGCGAAGGCAAGCCGGGTAACCTCGCGAACAACCTGCAGAGCGCATCGCAGTTCCTGGCTGATCAGAAGCAGATTCCGTCGGCGGCACCGCTGCAGACGTTCCAGGATGCGATTTACACCAAGGGTTTGCCCGGTGTCCTCAGTCAGTGATCTGAAAGACGTTGTCCGACAGAACAACAACGCGGCCATCCGGATAGCCGGAGTGTCGCATCGCTACGGCAGTGGGCGCAACGCGGTCACCGCGCTGGGTCCGGTCGACCTCAGCATCGACCCCGGATCGTTCCTGGTGCTGGTCGGCGCGTCGGGCTGCGGAAAGAGCACGCTGTTGCGGCTGCTGGCCGGCTTCGAGTCGCCCAGCGAAGGGCAGGTGCAGGTATCGGGCACACCACCGACACCGGGGGTGACGGCCGGTGTGGTGTTTCAGCAGCCGCGACTGTTCCCCTGGCGCACGGTCTGCGGAAACATCGACCTGGCACTCAAGTACGCGAAAGTGCCTCGCGAACGCCGGGCCGCTCGCCGCGACCAACTGCTGTCGCGAGTGGGTCTGGAAGGGACTACCGACCGCAAGATCTGGGAGATCAGCGGTGGCCAACAGCAGCGCGTCGCGATCGCCCGCGCACTGGCGGCCGAGACCCCGCTGTTCCTGCTCGACGAGCCGTTCGCGGCGCTCGACGCGCTCACCCGGGAGCGACTGCAGGAAGATGTCCGCCAGGTCAGCGCGGAATCGGGCCGCACCACCGTGTTCGTAACGCACAGTGCCGACGAGGCCGCCTTCCTCGGTTCACGCATCGTGGTGCTCACGCGCCGCCCGGGACAAGTGGCCTTGGACCTTCCAGTCGACCTTCCCCGCACGGGCGTCGACGTCGACGAACTCCGCCGCTCACCCGAGTACACGGCGATTCGCACCGAGGTAGGCCGCGCGGTCAAGGCCGCGGCCGCGTAATAAGACTCACGCTGACTTCAGATGTGGTGACCCATCGCGTATCGGCCTAGCGTCCAATAACCCTATCGACTCATCGAAGGATGGCACCATGTCCGAAATAACAGCTGCGCCAGATTCTTTGAGAGATGATCCGCCGGCACCGGCACGCCAGCTGCGCGGCAATCTCGGGGTGGCGTCCATCGTCTTCCTGGTGGTGGCCGCGGCCGCGCCGCTGGGCGTGATCGGCGGCGTCGTTCCATTGGGCCTCGCCTCGGGCAACGGAGCCGGCTTCCCTGCGACGTTCATCATCTCGACGATCATCCTGCTGCTGTTCGCGGTCGGATTCACGGCGATGACGCCGTTCGTCGACGAGGCCGGAGCGTTCTTCTCTTATGTCCGAAAGTCATTGGGGATGCCCGCAGGTATCGGCATCGCCTTCGTCGCGATCGTCAGCTACGTGGCGCTGGAGGCCGGTGTCTACGGTCTGCTGGGACCCGCAGGCGCCGCCGTCGTCGAACTCGTCGGCGGGCCCGCACTGCCGTGGTGGCTGTTCGCTGCGCTCGCCTTCGCCGTAGTGACGTTCCTCGGGTACCGCAACATCGAACTGTCCAGCAAGGTGCTCGGGGTGCTGCTGACCGCCGAGATCGCGATTGTCGTGGTTCTCGATCTCGTCATCGTCGCCCGCGGCGGTGACCAAGGTTTGTCGACGGGGATCATCGATCCGAGTGCCATCGTCTCCGGATCCCTGGGCATCGGACTGCTTTTCGCGATCATCAGCTATGTCGGCTTCGAGGCGACGGCGATCTATCGCGACGAGGCCCGCACACCCGAACGCACCATCCCGCGGGCCACCTACGTCGCATTGATCCTGATCGGCGTCTTCTACGCGGTCACCAGCTGGGCACTGATCTCGGGCTGGGGTGACGCGGCGGCGGTGGCACGCGCCACCGATTCGGGAGGCACTTTCCTGGGTGACACCGCGTCGCGCTACATCGGCATCGTGGGTGCCGACATAATCACCGTGCTCTACTTCACCAGCCTGTTCGCCTGCATCCTCGCGTTCCACACGATCGCATCGCGCTACCTTTTCGCCCTGTCGCAGCGCGACGTCTTACCGGAGTCGCTGAGCCGCCCGCATGTCAAACACGGCTCGCCGCACAAGGCGTCGCTGTGGATTTCCGGCGTCGTCGCGGTCAGCGTCGCACTCGCCGTGGTGTTCCAGCTCGACCCTGCCGCGCAGTTCTACACCTGGTTCGCCGGTGCGACGACCGTCGGTGTCATCGTGCTGCTGATCGCGACCAGCGTTGCGGTCCTGGTCTTCTTCGGGAAGGACCGCCGTGGGCACTCGCAGTGGCGGGTGCGCATCGCCCCGGCGCTCGGGCTGGTCGGGTTGGTCGGATCGTTGGTGCTCATCCTCGCCAATCTAGACACCCTCGTCGGCGGCTCCAGCCTGCTGGCCTGGGTCATCGTCGGCTTGCTCGTCGCGGCGTTCGCGGCGGGCGCCGTCGTCGGAACGAGGGTGCGCTACAGCACCGTCGCACAGTCATGACGAAGACGGTGGATGCGCCGGCGTTCCCGCGCACGACTTCGGCGAAGGAGCGCGAACTGCGCCATGCCCTCGGCGACGGCTCACTCCACGAGATCGAGGTGGCGTGGAGTGATCCGTTCGGCCATGCGCAGGGCAAACGGATTCCGGCGTCGCAGTTCCTCAACCGCGCACTGGGCAGTGGATTCGCCTTCTGCGAAGCGTCTTTGGGCTGGAACACCGAGGGTGCAGTCGTCGACTCACTCGATCTCACGAACTGGATCGGCGGCTACCCCGACGTGTTCGCGGTGCCCGACCTCGCGACCTACCGGCCCCTGCCGTGGCGCCCGCGAGTAGGTCACGTGATCTCCGACATCGTCTCCCACGACCGCAGTCCGTCGCTGCTCGACCCTCGCGCAGTCCTACGGAAAGTCCTGGCGCGGCTCGGATCGCTGGGCTACACCGCGAAGATCGGCGTGGAGTTCGAGCTGTACCTGCTCAACACCGACGGATCACCGTTCCAGGACGACATCCACGCCTACTCGTTGGAAAACGCCAACGCACTCGATCCGCTACTCACCGATCTCTACGAGACGCTGAGTGTCTTCACCCGCCTGGAGGGCATCCAAACCGAGTACGGCCCAGGCCAGATCGAGACCAACCTGGTCTACACCGATGCGCTGGAAGCCGCGGACGATGCTGTTCGGCTCAAGTATGCCGCCAAGGAGGTGGCCCGAAAGCACGGCAAGCTCGCCACTTTCATGCCCAAGCCGTTCACCGAGCGCTCCGGCAGCAGCCAGCATCTGCACATCTCGCTGTGGCGCGACGGCGAACCGGCCTTCGCTCCAAACGACGGCGCCGAGAGCCAGACCGCCCTGCACGCGATCGCGGGTCTGCTCGAGCATCTTCCGTCGATCACCTTGTTCGGGGCGCATTCGGTCAACGCATACCGGCGCTTCGTACCCGACTCGTTCGCACCGGCCACCGTGACATGGAGCCGCGACAACCGCAGCGCCGCGGTGCGCTCACTGGTGGAAACCAACCCGTCGGCCACCCGTATCGAACTGCGCAGCGGCGCGTCGGACGCCAACCCGTACTGGCTGATCGCCTCGGCGCTGGCTGCGGTGATCGCGGGACTGGAAGCGAAGTCCAATCCCCCGCCGGCCGAGGGCGGCAACCTGTACATCAAAGGTGTTCCGCTGCCCGAATCACTCGGTGTGGCACTGGAACTCGCGACCCGCGACGACACCATCGCAGACATCCTCGGCGCCGATTCGGTACGCGACTTCGCGGCACTGGCCCGCAGCGAATGGGTGGAGTACTCGAATGAGGTCAGCGACTGGGAACGCGAGCGCTACCTGACCCGCTCGTGAGCACACCACCTACCAATGTCGCCGGCCTTCCGGCTCCGCCTGCCAATGTCGCCGGCCTTCCGGCTCCGCGTTCCAATGTCGCCGGCCTTCCGGCTCCGCGTTTCGGGGTGTGGGCGCCCGTCTACGGCAACCACGGTGCCCGCCTGCACCCCCATGACCCGCCCGACGCGAGCTACCGCCGCACCCGCGATCTGCTGCTGCGCGCCGAATCGGCCGGGTTCGACTCCACTTTGCTGGCGCAGCACGTCATCCACCCGAGCAACACCGAGGACGACGTCCTCGAAACGTGGTCCACGATCGCGGCACTTGCCGAGGCGACGTCACGCATCGAGTTGATCGGTGCGGTCAAACCGCTGTTGTTCAACCCGTTGGTCTTCGCGAAGATCGCCGCCAACGTCGCCGACATCGCGGACGGTCGCCTGTCGGTCAACCTCGTCACCGGATGGTTTCTGCCCGAGCTCGAAGGCCTGGGGCTCGATCCGCTGGAACACGATGACAGGTACGCATATTCGCACGAGTGGCTGGCAAGCGTCATCGAATTATGGGCAGGTAAGCACGTCGCGATCGGCGACCGTGGCGGTCACCCCGCCGTGATCCGCCCCGCGCCGGCCGACCCGCCACCGCTATACGTCGGCGGAGAATCCGAACCGGGCCGGGAGCTGGCCGCCGAACACGCGGACGTGTTCTTTATCAACGGCCGTCCGCTTCTCGAGACCATAGACGTCGTCGAGGACCTGCGCAGCCGGCCGCGCCACGGTGCACCGCTGCGATTCGGCCTGTCCGCCTTTGTGATCGCGCGGGAGACCGAGGAGGAGGCGATCGCAGAGCTGGACTATCTTCATTCGCTCGACGATGCCGAGACCCGCCCTGAGATCTCCGGCGGCACCGACCCGAAGACCCAGATGTACAAGGTCCTTTCCGGCACCAAGCGCATCGGCTCGAACGGCGGGACGCTGGCCGGCCTGGTCGGTTCCTACGACCAGGTGATCGAGCGCATCGACGTGTTCCACGACGCCGGCATCGAGCTGTTCATGCTCCAGTTCCAGCCCATCGAGTCGGAACTGGACCGGTTCGCGGACAAGATCATTCCCCACTTCCGATAAACATGGAGCTGCTTTGACCGTCACCCGCGAACCCGTCGCACCGCGCACGCCGTTCTCTACCCAGCCACTCGGCGGCTCGGTCGACGAACGGTTGGCCCGACTCACGGATGTCGTCGCCACGTTGCGGCGCGAAGACCCGGCCGCCGAACGCGAGCGGGTGCTGCAGTACGCCGCCGTCGAAGCGATCCGGCGGACGGGCGTGCTCGCACTACGGGTGCCGACCGAGTTCGGCGGCCCCGGTGGCACGGTGCGCGACGTACTGACCGCGGTGATTCAGATCGGCCGCGGCAGTTCCAATGTCGCCCAGGCGCTGCGGGCGCATTTCGGCTTCTCCGAACGTCTGCTGAGTAACCGCGCGGTACCCGGTGAGCGCAGCGAGTGGTTTCCGCGCGTGAACGCGGGGCTCGTCGTCGGCAACGCGATCACCGACGCCGCGGGCAGGGCGCCGTCGAGCGCCGACACCAAGGTGTTGCCCGACACCTCGGGGGTGCTGCGGCTCAACGGCTACAAGTTCTACTCCACCGGCACGTTGTTCGCCGATGTGATCGCGGTATCGGCCCTGGACGCCGACGGCCGCGATGTGCAGGTGATCGTCCCGGCGGACCGCACGGGGGTCGACTTGTTCGACGATTGGGACGGATTCGGCCAGCGCACCACCGCCAGCGGCGGAACGCGGTTCACCGAGGTCGAGGTTCGGCCCAACGAGGTCGTCACCGTATCCGAGGGCACCACGCTGGGACACGGGACCGCGTTCCTGCAGCTGTACTTGGCGTCGGTGGCGGTCGGTATCGCCTACGCCGTCTTCGACGACGCGGTCGACTACGTCCGCACAAAGGCGCGTCCGGCGTCACATTCGGTGGCTGACAGCGCGGCGACGGATCCCTTTGTCCTGCAGGCTGTCGGGGACATCTCGGCGTCCGCATCGTCGGCCGAAGCCATCGTGTTGGCGGCAGCTGATTCGATCGACCGGCTCGTCGGTCACGGTTTGGAGCACGACCAGCACGCGGTCACCGACGTCGCCGTCACGGTCGCCAAGGCGCAGTTGGTGGCCGAAAAGCTGACCATCTCGGCCGCGGAGCGGCTGTTCGACACCGGCGGCGCGTCAGCCACCGCCCGCGCGCTGAACCTGGACCGGCACTGGCGCAACGCCCGCACCGTCGCCACGCACAGCCCGTTGGCGTACAAGGCGTATGCGGCGGGCAACTACGCGGTCAACGGCGTGAGCCCACCTGCGAACGGCTACTTCTGAGCTGGGCGGAGCAGCCGGATCAGGCCGATGTCAGCGACTCGTCCTCGTCAGCTTTGTCGGCGGCGGGAAGGTCGGTACCGCCGGGCAGCGCCGGAACCCGCGTCGCACGCACGTACACGGTGTCCCCCTCCTTGAGGCCGAGCGCCTCAGCGTCACCACGCGTGATCTGCGCCGTGAACGGGGTCTTGTCCGCGGCGCTGGTCAGCTCTACGCGGACCTCGAAGCCCAACATGACGATTCGGTCGATGGTGGCTCGCAGCACTCCAGTGGTCTGAACAGAATCGTCGGAGTTCGCGATCGCCATATCGGGATTGCGGCCGACGCGAATGTCGTGCGGCCGGACCAGGCTGCCGTTGAGGGATGAGACCGCTCCGAGGAACGACATCACGAATGCGTTGGCCGGCTTGTCGTAGACATCGGTTGGCGAACCGACCTGTTCGATGCGGCCCTTGTTGAGCACCGCGATCCGGTCGGCGACGTCGAGCGCCTCCGCCTGATCGTGCGTCACCAGCACAGTGGTGACGTGTACTTCGTCGTGCAGTCGTCGCAGCCACGCCCGCAAGTCTTCGCGGACCTTGGCGTCCAAGGCGCCGAACGGCTCGTCCAGCAACAGCACCTGCGGGTCGACGGCGAGTGCCCGGGCCAGCGCCATACGCTGGCGCTGCCCACCGGAGAGCTGGTTGGGGTAGCGAGTTTGAAAACCGGCGAGCCCAACGACTTCAAGGAGGTTGTCGACCTTCTCGGCGATCTCCGCCTTCGACTTCTTTCGGATCTTCAAGCCGAAGGCGACGTTGTCGCGGACGGACAGATGCTTGAACGCCGCGTAGTGCTGGAAGACGAAGCCGATGCCGCGGCGCTGCGGCGGGACGCCGGTGACGTCCTCGCCATTGATGGTGATGGTCCCGGTATCTGGCTGGTCGAGTCCCGCGATCGCGCGCAGCAGCGTTGATTTGCCCGAACCGCTGGGGCCGAGCAGCGCGGTCAGCGAACCCGCGGGAACGTCGAAGTCGATGTTGTCCAGAGCTGCGAAGTCGCCGTAGCGCTTGTTCGCGTTCCGTACGGTGATCGCGTTCGTCATATCAGGGCTCCTCAAGCCTATTTGCTTGTATTTTCGCGGCGGGCGTCGAGAATCACTTGGGCGATCAGGACGACGACGGCCACCGCCATGAGCAGTGTGGAGATCGCGTACGCCCCGTACTCCGCACCGCGTGCATGACGGTCGGATACCAGCAGCGTCAGGGTCTGGGAGATACCGGGCAGGTTCGACGACACCATGATCACCGCGCCGTATTCGCCGAGCGTGCGCGCGACGGTCAAGACGACGCCGTACATGAGGCCCCATTTGATCGAGGGCAGCGTGATCCGCCAGAACGTCTGCCACCCACTGGAACCCAGTGTCGACGCGGCTTCCTCCTGGTCAGTACCCAACTCGTGCAGCACCGGTTCGACCTCACGGATGACATACGGGATCGTCACGAAAATACTGGCGAGCACGATCCCGGCGAAGCCGAAAATGATCTTGATACCGAAGTCGTTCTCGAGAAAGCCGAACACACCGGTCGAGCCCCACAGCAGGATGAGCGCCACGCCGACCACCACGGGTGACACCGCGAACGGCAGATCGATGACCGCTTGCAACACGCTCTTGCCGCGGAACTTGTTGCGCGCCAACACCAGCGCGGTCGGCACCCCGAAGACGACGTTGAGCGGCACCACGATCGCGACCACGATCAAAGACAGTTGCAGTGCCGAAATGGCAGCCGGAGTGGTGATCGACTCGAAGAAGGCGCCGACTCCGGGCTCGAACGTCCGCCAGAGGATCAGTCCGACCGGCACGACGAGCAGGACCAAGACATACCCGAGCGCCAGGAATCGGAGCAGGTACCGCGTGGTGCGGGACAGGATCATGCGGCCAGCTCCTCCCGCTTCGCCGCCCGCGCTCCGATGGTGCGAAGAATGAACAGGACGACGAACGAAATGACCAGCAGCACAATGGATACCGCTGCGGCGCCGGTCCGATCGTCGAACTCGATGAGTTGGCGGATGTACTGGGAAGACACCTCTGTCTCGCCCGGAACCGCACCGCCGATGAGCACGACGGAACCGTACTCGCCGATCGCGCGGGAGAAAGCCAGGCCCGCTCCTGACAGCAGCGACGGCAGCAGCGCGGGCAGGATCACCAGCCGGAAGATGGTGAAGTTGTCGGCACCCAACGACGCCGCCGCCTCCTCGACCTCCCGGTCCAGTTCCAGCAGCACCGGTTGCACCGAACGAACGACGAACGGCAACGTGACGAACGCCAGCGCGATGCCGATGCCCCAGATGGTCTGCTGGAGCGAGATGCCAACCGGACTGTTGGGGCCGTACAGGGCCAACATCACGAGGCTGGCGACGATGGTCGGCAGCGCGAACGGCAGGTCGATGATCGCGTCGACGTAGCGCTTTCCGGGAAAGTCGTCGCGTGTCAGCACCCACGCGACGATCAACCCGAAGAACAGGTTGACGACCGCGACCGCCAGCGACACCGTCAACGTGACACGGAACGACTCGAGCGCGCCGTTGGAGGTGATCGCCTGCCAGAACGCGGCCCAGCCGCCGCCTGCCGATTGCCACACGATCGCGGCGAGCGGCAGCAGCACAATGACCGACAGCCATGTCGTCGCGACGCCGACGCGCAGCCGCGTGCTGCCGTAGCGGCTCCTGAAGAAGCCGCGAGGCGGCCCGGCTCCACCACTCCCGGTGGATTTCGGCCGGGTCGCCTCGTCGTCAAGAGCAGCTGTCATCCGGTGGCCTGTTTGTAGATCTTGGTGATCGATCCATTGTCCTTGTCGAACAGCGCGGGGTCGACCTCACTCCAGCCGCCCAGATCCGCGATCGTCCACAGCTTCTCCGGACTCGGGAAGTCGGTCGAGAATTCCTCGGCGACCGCGGGGTCAACCGGCCGGAAGCCGGCCTGGGCCCAGATCTTCTGGCCCTCAGGGGTGTAGAGGAAGTTCTTCAGCGCGTTGGCCTGCTCCTGATGCGCGCTGGACGTGACCACCGCGACCGGGTTCTCGATCTTGAAGGTCTGCGGCGGGTTGACGTGCTCGACCGGCTTACCCTGGCGCTCGATGTTGATCGCCTCGTTCTCATAGCTCAGTAGCACATCACCCGTGCCCTGCAGGAACAGGTCGGTCGCCTCCCTACCCGACGACGGCCGCGTCCGGATGTGCTCGGTGACCAACTTGTTGACGAAGTCGAGCCCCGCCTGCTGATCCTGGCCGCCGTTGCTCTTGGCGGCGTACGGCGCCAGCAGGTTCCACTTGGCAGACCCCGAACTCAGCGGGCTCGGGCTGACGACCTCGAGCCCCGGCTGCAGCAGGTCATCCCAGTCCTTGATGTTCCTCGGGTTGCCCTTGCGCACGACCAGCGAGACAACCGAACCGAACGGGATGCCCTGGGTGGCGTCGGCATTCCAGTCCTTGGCCACCTTGTCGGCCTTGACCAGACGGGTGATGTCGGGTTCGACCGAGAAGTTGACCAGGTCCGCCGGCTTGCCGTCGACGACGGCACGCGACTGGTCGCCCGAGGCGCCGTAGGACGTGGTGACCGCGACCCCCTTGCCTTCTTCGGTCGCCGCGAACGCGGGGATGATCTTGCTCCAGCCCGGTTCGGGCACGGCGTAGGCGACCACCGTCAGGGTGGTGTCGGCGGCCCCTTGCTCACCGTCGCCGCCCGCGACGTCGCTGGATCCCCCGCCGCACGCGGCGAGCAGTGCCGCGGATGCCGCCGCGACGGCGGCGGTGCGCCACGTCTTACGAATGTTGACCATGATGACCTTTCGTTGCGGGAGTTACGTGGTGATCCCGTCACGACAGCAAGGTTATGCATCAGTATGTCGGCACTGTTCAGCCGCTACCGACACCAGACCGCGGGACGGGTGTGGAGTCAGCGACAACAACAGACATCAGCGACGGCGGTGAAACCCACGGCAATGAGGGTCAAGACATGACCACTCTTGTTGCCGGATGCCGTACGCATGGCGCGAACAATAACAGAGTCTTCCCAGGTTCTCCGCTCACGTTTGCCCGCTAGCGCGTCAGCCACCACATGACGACGACCAGCACCATGAGGATGACCAGCACCAACGTCACCCTCGACCTCGGCATGCCACCTCTCATCGCTGGTCCACGTCTTCGTCGTCGTGCTTGACCCGGCGCAAGACCCGTATCCCGTTCCCCAGTGCTCCGTCGAGTACCACTGCGACCCCGTAGGCCAGGGCCAGCACGACCGGCATCACCACCGCGGTCTGGGCGACGAACGGCAGTCCGGAGAGCCACAGCTCCACACCGTCCCACCAACTGAGGAAGCCGCCCATGCGGCCAGACTATTCGATGCGAAGATGACGTCGTGCCGGGCGAGAAATCAGAAACCACATGCATCGTCGCCGGTGGCGGTCCCGCGGGCATCATGCTCGGACTCCTGCTCGCCCGTGCGGGCGTGAACGTCACAGTCATGGAGAAGCATGCCGATTTTCTGCGCGACTTCCGCGGTGACACCGTGCACGCCAGCACCCTGCGCCTGCTGGACGAACTGGGGCTGACATCGGAGTTCGCGCAAGTTCCGCACCGTGAGATCGACACCCTGACCATGAGCGTCCAGGGCACCGAGGTGGGCATCGATCTGGGCCGAATTCCCGGTCCGCACAAGCACATTGCGCTTGTGCCGCAGTGGGATTTCCTCGAGTTGCTGGCCGCCGCCGCCGAGAAGGAGCCGACGTTTCGCCTGCTTCGCAGCACCGAAGTGCTCGGGCCGATGCTCAGCGACGAGAAGGTGGTCGGGGTGCGCTACCGCGGCGCTGACGGCGAGACTCGCGAGATGCGTGCCGCTCTGACGGTGGCGTGCGACGGCCGTTCGTCGACGCTGCGCGCGGCGATGGGTCTGCGGCCCCGAAGCTTCGGGGCGCCGATGGATGTGTGGTGGTTCAGGCTCCCCCGTGCGGCCGGCGATCCGCCCGGCCTGGCCGGTGTCCTCGGCGCCGGGGCGGCGCAGATCGTGATCGATCGCGGCGACTACTACCAGTGCGCCTACGTGATCCCCAAGGGCCGGGATGCCGAACTTCGGGCGCAGGGCATCGAGGCACTACACCGCGGCGTGGTGGGCCTCGTCCCGTGGTTGGCCGACCACGTCGCCTCCTTGACGTCGTTCAACGATGTCAAGCTGCTCGACGTGCAGCTCAACCGGCTGCGGCGATGGTATTGCGACGGCCTGTTGCTGATCGGCGACGCCGCCCACGCCATGTCCCCGGTCGGTGGGGTGGGGATCAACCTTGCGGTGGCAGATGCCGTCGCGGCGGCGGGGATGCTGGCGAGTCCGCTGCGGGAAGGCGCCGTCTCCACCAAGACCTTGGCCCGCGTCCAGGCCCGGCGCTGGCTGCCGGCGGCGCTCATTCAAGCGGTGCAACGCGTCGTCCACAATCGCGTCATCGCGGTGGCTGTGACCTCGACCCGGCCGGCCAAACCGCCGCTGCTCATCCGAATGGCGGCGCGGGTTCGCCCGCTGCGCACTGTGGCTGGGTACGGGATCGCCATCGGCCCCCTGCCCGAACACGTGCCGGAGTTTGCTCGGCGCTGACCGCGCCTTCGCAGGACACGCAGGCGATAAGTGGACGCCAGGCACGTCGGCAGTCGATGATGTCGGGATGGTTCTGCAAGACGCCGCCTCCGGTGGGCCATCGAAGGACATCGATTACAACGCCCCGTTGTCGGTGACGGCCCCGGTGCCGTACACCACCGGCGGGTCCCTGCGGAACCCGTTCCCGCCCATCGCCGACTACGCGTTCCTGTCGGACTGCGAAACCACCTGCCTGATCTCATCGGCGGGGTCTGTCGAATGGTTGTGTGTCCCGCGCCCCGACTCCCCCAGCGTGTTCGGCGCCATCCTGGACCGTCGCGCCGGCCATTTCCGTCTCGCCCCGTACGGGGTTTCGGTGCCTGCCGCACGCCGCTACCTGCCCGGCAGCCTGATTTTGGAAACCACCTGGCAAACCCACACCGGCTGGGTGATCGTGCGCGACGCGCTCGTGATGGGTCCTTGGCACGACCTCGAGACCCGGTCGCGGACGCACCGTCGCACCCCGATGGACTGGGACGCCGAGCACATTCTGCTGCGCACCGTGCGATGTGTGAGCGGCACCGTCGAACTGGTGATGAACTGCGAGCCCGCGTTCGACTACCACCGGGTCGCCGCGACATGGGAGTACTCGGCCCAGGCATACAGCGAGGCGATCGCCCGCGCCAGCCGCGATCCTGACGCCCACCCGACGATGCGGCTGACGACCAATCTGCGGTTGGGACTGGAAGGGCACGAGGCGCGGGCGCGCACCCGGATGAAGGAGGGTGACAACGCCTATGTGGCGTTGAGTTGGTCCAAGCATCCGGCGCCGCAGACGTACGACGAAGCCGCCGATAAGATGTGGGCGACCAGCGAGTGTTGGCGGCAGTGGATCAACATCGGCGAATTCCCCGATCATCCATGGCGCGCCTACCTGCAGCGCAGCGCCCTCACGCTCAAGGGCCTGACGTATTCGCCGACCGGCGCGCTGCTCGCCGCGCCCACCACATCGCTGCCGGAAACCCCTCAGGGCGAACGTAACTGGGACTATCGCTACGCCTGGGTGCGTGACTCGACGTTCGCGCTGTGGGGTCTGTACACGTTGGGTCTGGACCGTGAGGCCGATGACTTCTTCGCGTTCATCGCCGACGTGTCCGGCGCCAACAACGGTGAGCGCCACCCACTTCAGGTGATGTACGCGGTCGGCGGTGAACGCAGCCTCGTCGAGGAGGAGCTTCACCACCTGTCCGGGTACGACAACGCCCGCCCGGTGCGGATCGGCAACGGCGCCTACAACCAGATGCAGCACGACATCTGGGGCACGATGCTGGATTCGGTGTATCTGCATGCCAAGTCGCGTGAGCAGATCTCCGACACGCTGTGGCCGGTGCTCAAGCAACAGGTCGAGGAAGCGATCAAGCACTGGAAGGAACCGGACCGCGGAATCTGGGAGGTGCGCGGCGAGCCGCAGCACTTCACGTCCAGCAAGATCATGTGCTGGGTCGCACTGGACCGAGGCTCCAAACTTGCGGAGTTGCAGGGCGAGAAGTCCTACGCGCAGCAATGGCGCGTGATCGCCGAGGAGATCAAGGCCGACATCCTCAAGAAGGGTGTGGACTCCCGCGGCGTGCTGACGCAGCGCTACGGCGACGATGCGCTCGACGCCTCGCTGCTCCTGGCGGTGCTGACCCGGTTCCTGCCCTCCGACGATCCGCGCGTGCGCGCAACGGTGCTCGCGATCGCCGACGAACTCACCGAAGAGGGCCTGGTGCTGCGGTACCGCGTCGAGGAAACCGACGACGGATTGTCCGGTGAGGAAGGCACATTCACGATCTGCTCGTTCTGGCTGGTGTCCGCACTGGTCGAGATCGGCGAGATTCACCGCGCCAAGCACCTGTGTGAACGGCTGCTGTCGTTCGCCAGCCCGCTGCACCTCTACGCGGAGGAGATCGAGCCGAGGACCGGACGGCATCTCGGCAACTTCCCGCAGGCATTCACCCACCTGGCGTTGATCAACGCCGTCGTCCACGTGATCCGCGCCGAGGAGGAGGCTGACAGCTCAGGGGTTTTCGTGCCGGCCAATGCCCCGTCCTAGACACCCCGCCGCGAGCACTGTTACGCGCGTTGCGTACTCCTGCCAGGCAACGCATACCGCCTCGAGTTGCCCGGTCGAAACCGGGCCAGGCGGTCGGCCGGTTACTTCTCGGCGGCGTTGGCGACGATGTCGGTGACGATGGTCTCGGCCTCGTCCCCTGGTGAGTAGCTGCACGCCCACACCTCGACCGTGACGTTCGAAACCGGTGAAAGCGCGTGCTGGCATGCCCATCCGGCGGCGTCCCGTTGCGTCGTCACCTGAGTGACCAGGGCGTCTTCGGCATTGAACTCCTCGATATCCCAGTCATATGCGTCGCCGCCGTTGCCTACCGAAACGGTGGATTCGTTGCAACTCTCCCACTGCGCCTTGGACTTCTCGAAGAAATCCTGCGCCTTGTCGGCTGACGGATAGAGCACGACGGTCTGCTCGACCCAGTGCTCGTTGTCGTCGCCTTCTTCGCGCGATATCTGGTCCCGCACCGCGGTCCAGCCGCTGCCGGCGTACACGGGCTCCTCGGCCCCGTAGATCGCGCCGAGGCAGTCCGGGTCCGACACCGCGTCCGAATGGTCGGTCATCTCGTCCAGCTCGCTGGTGACCTCCATCGCGGACGAGCCCATGATCGCGTTGATCTCCCCGATCGGGAGCACCAGGTCGTCGAGTTTCGACTCGTCCAGCGGGGGCACGTCGCTGCGCCCGGCGTTCGGTGGACGCACCGCGGTACCCGCCACGGTGCTCACGCAGCCGGTGAGCAGGACGGATGCTGCGATCACGGCCGCGGCGGCGTGTCTCCGCTTGGCCGTACCGATGTAGGTCACCGCGTTATTGTGACCGACTGACGGCGAATGCGGGCACCACCGGCGAATTCCGGCGGCTACGCGGTGCCGACCTTCTCCAGCATCACCCGGGCCAACGTCGCGGCCGCCTGCGGGCCGCCCAAGCCGTTCATGTCGGAAACCTCCACGTCCACAACACAATCCGCCGCCACCCCGAGCGCGCGCTGGGACATCGAACCGGAGTCCTGCATCACCATCGCCGAGACCATCCGGCCGTCGACGGTCACGTCGGTGATCCTGCTCGTGCGTTGCGCACCGTGGTCGGGCTGATTCAGTACCAGCGCCTGTCCGTTGCACCGATGCCACTTGTCCGCCGCGTCGGCGAAGAACGCGCGCGCGTCGGCCTCAGAGGAGAACTGCACCACGCCGAAGAACCCCGACACCGGGGGCGCGTCGAACGATCCGCCTGTCCACGACTGGCTGGCGACCGATTGCACCGCAGCGGTGTCGTAGACCACCCGTTGCAGCCGGTACGTCGGGCTGACGCAGTCGGCGGGTGTGGCGTCAGCTTCGCCGATGGTGGCCAGGAGCATGCTCGGACCGCCCTGGACGCGCTGCCCCATCATGCCGTTGGGCCCCAGGACGGACAGCTCTTCCTGGGTGGGCAAAATCTTGTCGAGCGCACGCGCAGGAGAAGGTTGGACGGCTTCGGCGATGCGAACCGTGGGCCGCGCGTCCTGGACAGGAGCGCCACACGCCGCCAGCAGGACGCACGCGCTCAACGCACCCACTATGCGAGTCGTTGAGCGCATCATCTTCTGGTGGAACCTACTTCTTCGTCTTGTCGGCCGGGCCGTCGGTGGACAGAGCCGCGACGAATGCCTCCTGAGGCACTTCAACCCGACCTATGGTCTTCATTCGCTTCTTGCCCTCTTTTTGTTTCTCGAGCAGCTTGCGCTTGCGCGTGATGTCACCGCCGTAACACTTCGATAGCACGTCTTTGCGTATCGCGCGGATGTTTTCGCGAGCAATGATCTTCGAACCGATCGCGGCCTGCACCGGAACTTCGAACTGCTGACGCGGAATCAGCTCCTTGAGTTTGGTCGTCATCTTGTTGCCATAGGCGAACGCCGCGTCCTTGTGCACGATCGCGCTGAAGGCGTCGACGGCCTCGCCCTGCAACAGGATGTCGACCTTCACCAGATCCGCTTCCTGCTCGCCGGACTCCTCATAGTCGAGGCTGGCGTAGCCACGGGTGCGCGACTTCAGCGCGTCGAAGAAGTCAAAGATGATCTCTCCCAACGGCATTGTGTAGCGCAGCTCGACGCGCTCCGGCGACAGGTAGTCCATGCCGCCGAGCTCGCCGCGTCGGGACTGGCACAGTTCCATGATCGTGCCGATGAACTCGCTCGGCGCGATGATGGTGGTCTTCACCACTGGCTCGAACACCGTGCGGATCTTGCCTTCCGGCCAATCCGACGGGTTGGTGACGACCATCTCGCTGCCGTCTTCCTGTACCAGGCGATAGACAACGTTGGGCGAGGTCGAAATGAGGTCGAGGTTGAATTCGCGCTCGAGCCTCTCACGGGTGATCTCCATGTGCAGCAGCCCGAGGAAGCCGCAGCGGAAGCCGAACCCCAGCGCCACCGACGTCTCCGGCTCCCACGAGAGCGCGGCGTCGTTGAGCTGCAGCCGCTCGAGCGCATCGCGCAGATCCGGGTAATCCGAGCCGTCGACCGGATACAGCCCGGAGTAAACCATCGGGCGCGGCTCGCGATATCCCGTCAACGGTTCCGTCGCGCCGTGTTTCGCACTCGTGACGGTGTCACCGACCTTTGACTGGCGCACGTCCTTCACACCGGTGATCAGGTAGCCGACCTCGCCAACGCCGAGACCCACCGACGGCTTCGGGTCGGGCGAGACGATGCCCACTTCCAGCAGCTCGTGGTGGGCACCGGTGGACATCATCTTGATGCGTTCACGCGGCACGATCTTGCCGTCCACCACGCGCACATACGTCACCACACCGCGGTAGGTGTCGTAGACGGAGTCGAAGATCATCGCGCGGGCCGGCGCGTCGGCGTCGCCCGTCGGCGGCGGCACCTCGCGCACGACGTGATCGAGCAGGTCCGCAACGCCGTCGCCCGTCTTGCCCGACACCCGCAGCACATCGGTGGGCTCACAACCGATGATGTGGGCGATCTCGGCCGCGTAGCGGTCCGGGTCGGCGGCCGGCAGGTCGATTTTGTTGAGCACCGGAATGATGTGCAGATCGCGGTCCAGCGCCAAATAGAGGTTCGCCAGCGTCTGGGCCTCGATGCCCTGAGCGGCGTCGACCAGCAGCACCGCGCCCTCGCACGCCTCCAGCGCCCGGGACACCTCGTAGGTGAAGTCGACGTGGCCCGGAGTGTCGATCAGATGGAGCACGAACTCCTCGTCACCGACCTTCCAGGGCAAGCGGACGTTCTGCGCCTTGATCGTGATGCCGCGCTCGCGCTCGATGTCCATCCGGTCCAAATACTGGGCGCGCATATCACGATCGGCGACCACGCCGGTCAGCTGCAGCATCCGGTCGGCCAGCGTCGACTTGCCGTGGTCGATATGGGCGATGATGCAGAAGTTCCGAATCTGCGCCGGCGCGGTGAACGTCTTGTCGGCGAAACTGCTGATGGGAATCTCCTGAGCCGGGTCGGATGGTGCGCTACCAGGGTATCTAGCGAGGCCCCCGGCGACACAATCGTGGGAACGGACCTTCCCTTAAGCTCGTCGATATGGCTCCCCCCTGGAAAGGGCTGCAGACCTTCCAGCGCTTTGCGGAGAACCTGGTGTTCAACGAGGCGCCGAAGTTCATCCGCCAGCAGCTGCAACCCGAGACCGTCGCGCGCGGTCTTCAATACGGCATCAAGCTCGGTATCGACGCCATCGTCGGCGCGCCGGCTGCTGAGCCCCGCGCGATCACCGCGGGCCGGCCGGTAAGCCAGAACTTCGTCCCGACCGCACACCGGGCCCGCAAGCTGTCCTACGCGCCCGACCTCGACGGCCAGGCCGATCCCGGAGAGATCGTGTGGACGTGGGTGGTCTACGAAGACGATCCGACCAAGGGTAAGGACCGGCCGGTGCTGATTGTCGGGCGTGACCGGGCCGTGCTGCTCGGCCTGATGCTCTCCAGCCAGGAACATCACCGCGAAGACCCCAATTGGGTCAGCATCGGCACCGGCACCTGGGACTACGAGAGCAGGGCGAGCTGGGTGCGGCTGGACCGCGTGCTCGACGTGCCGGAAGAGGGCATCCGCCGCGAGGGCGCGATCCTGGCGCGGGAGAAGTTCGAGGTCGTGGCCGCGCGGCTACGCGCCGAGTACTCCTGGAGCTGATTTCTCCCTCGCGAGCGACCGTGTTTGCACAGCAACACGCCGCATACCGCGTGCATTTTGGGGTCGTTCGCGGCTTCTGGCGGGCCCTCGCGGATCAGGTCAGCGAGGCTCGCGCCACATCGGCCACATCGACGGTCCCCCGTCGGGCACCTTGATCTCGCCGATGACCTCGAACCCGAACCGCAGGTAGTACGCCTCGTTCTTCGGGTTGCTGTTCTCCAGATACGCGGGCACACGCTCGGCGTCGCAGCGGTCGAGCCGCGACCGCATCAACGCCTGGCCCAAGCCCGCCCCGCGCACTGACGGGTCACTGCCGATCAGCATCAGGTACCAATGCGGCTCTTCCGGATGGTGCTCCTCCATGATCTCTTGCAGCCGCACGCTCGCGGGTACACGGGACCGCAGCGACCACAGCATCACGGGGGCCATCCGCAGCTCCTCGAACCACGACGTCTTGCGCTGACCCGGCGGATCCCACAACGTGGCTGCACCGACGGGCCCGCCGCGCCTGCCGACCTCCGAACCCCCACGCGGCAGGAAGTGGTGCCGCGCCAAGCCGGTGAACGCCCGGGTCAGCCCCTTCAATCGGGTTCGGTCGTCGGGCAGCATCCACGACGTCACCGGGTCGTCGTAGAACGCGCGCGCCAGCACCGTGCCGATCCGTCGTGCGTCGCGCCGCTGCGCCGCCTCGACCTCGATCTCAGCCACGTGTGATGTAGGCCTGCAGCTGCTCCTGCTGCGCTTCGAGCTCTTCCATACGTGTCTTGACGACGTCACCGATGCTGACGATCCCGGTGAGCCTGCCGTTCTCCATCACCGGGATGTGGCGGACCCGCTTGGTGGTCATCAGCGCGCTGAGACTGTCCACCGTGTCGGTCGGGGTGCATGTGGCGACGAACGTCGTCATGATCTCCGAAACCGGCATCCGCAGCAGGTCGGCGCCGCGCTGGTGCAGCGCGCGGACGACGTCGCGCTCGGAGACGATGCCGATCACGCCGTCGGGCGAGACCACCACCATCGCGCCGATGTTGTGCACGGAGAGTTCGGTGAGCAGCCCGGACACCGAGGTCTCCGGGGTGATGGTCGCCACCGACGCACCCTTGTTCCGCAATACGTCCGCGATCCGCATCGTTGCCTCCGCTCGTGACCTGGCTCACTTCAGGCTAGGTCCGACTCGCGCCGCGCGAAAGGTTTTGGCATAGCTGTCCCAAAGTGCCCTTCCGAGGAATAGAACGGTGGTAGGCGCGGCTGGACCCTTTGACTTTCGACAGTCGACGCGGAAGGAACGAACATGGCAGCGGACAACGCCGTGCCCACCGTCGCGCTGGGCGACGAACTATCAGTCAGCGCAATCGGTTTCGGTGCAATGGCGCTGACTCCCGTATACGGCGAGGTCGACGACACCGAGTCGCTGACCACCCTGCATCGCTGTATTGACCTGGGTGTGACCTTCATCGACACCGCGAACGTCTATGGCGGCGGCGAAAACGAGCGGCTGATCGCCCAGCTGTTGGCCGACCGTCGGGACGAGGTCACCCTGGCAACGAAGTTCGGCATCACCGGCAATCCGGCCAATCGCGCGGCGCAAGAACTCGCGGCACGCGGAGATGCCGCGTACGTCCGCGCGTGCATCGACGAGAGCCTGCAGCGGCTGCAGACCGACGCGGTTGACCTCTACTACATGCACCGGCGCGATACGAGCGTGCCGATCGAAGAAACGGTGGGCGCCATGGCCGAGCTGGTGACGGCGGGCAAGGTTCGCCACCTCGGGCTCTCGGAGGTCACCGCCGACGAGCTGCGGGCCGCGGTGGCCGTGCACCCGATCGCGGCGGTACAGAGCGAATGGTCGATCTGGAGCCGCGACGTGGAAGCCAGCGTCGTCCCGGCCGCCGCCGAACTCGGTGTCGGGTTCGTCCCCTACTCACCGCTCGGCCGCGGCTTCCTGACCGGCACGATCACGTCTAGCGACGACCTGCCGTCCGGGGATTTCCGGCGCACCATGCCCCGATTCGGCGACGGTGCGCTGGACGCGAATCTGGCGGTGGTGGAGCTCGTGAAAGGTGTCGCCGCTCAACAGGGCGCGACGCCCGCGCAGGTGGCGCTGGCGTGGCTGCGGTATCGCGCACAGACGCTCGGTGTCGCGGCGGTGCCGATCCCAGGCACCCGGCGGGCGGCTCGCGTCGAAGAGAATCTCGGCTCGCTGTCGGTGACGCTGACGGCGCAACAGCTCGACGCACTGGATGCTGCGGCGGCCGCGGTCACGGGGCACCGCTTCGGAAACCTCAGCTGGGTGTCCGCGGGCCGCGAATAACGCCCATCGGTCCGGCTCGACGGGTATACCTAGGCCCATGATCGAGGTGACGCTGCTCGGCACCGGAAGCCCCATCCCCGACGCGAACCGCGCGGGCCCGTCGACGCTTGTCCGAGCGGGCGGTCAGACGTTCCTGATCGACTGCGGCCGCGGCGTTCAGCAACGGCTCACCGGCGCGGGCACCGGAGCCAATGCGTTGACGGCGCTGCTGCTGACCCACCTGCACAGTGACCACATCGCCGATCTTGGCGACGTGATCATCACCCGCTGGGTATCGACGTTCACCCCCGATCCCGCACCTCTGCCCATCATCGGTCCCCCCGGCACCGCCGAGGTGGTCGAGAACACGCTCAAGGCGTTCGGGTTCGACATCGGGTACCGCATCGCTCACCATGCGGACCTGAACTCACCGCCGCCGGTAGAGGTCTTCGAGTACACCGACGGTCCGGTGTGGGATCGCGACGGTGTGCAGATTCGCGTCGCACCGACCGACCACCGCCCGGTGGCGCCCACCATCGGCTTTCGTATCGAGCATGCCGGGGCCTCGGTCGTGCTGGCCGGCGACACCGTGCCGTGTGAGAGCCTCGACGCTCTGGCATCCGGCGCTGGCGCGTTGGTGCACACAGTGATTCGCAAGGACCTGATCGACGCCATGCCGATGCAGCGCATCAGGGATATCTGCGACTACCACTCCTCTGTCGAGCAGGCCGCGGAGACTGCGACACGAGCCGGTGTGGGCATTCTCATCCTCACCCACTACGTGCCCGCGATCGCGCCCGGCGCCGAAGACGAGTGGCGTGCATTGGCGGCGACGGCGTTCGATCGCCAGATCGAAGTGGGTGACGACCTGCATCGCGTCGAGGTCCACCCCGGCGTCTGCGCCAAGCCCGCGGGTTCATGACCGAACAGTGACGCTTCCGGCGCGACCACGCCGGCGTCCGTAACGTGGCGGTGTCGGCTGCCGACGAATTGAATGGCGGCGCTGTTGGTCAGCGCTGACCTCTGCGGCAGGTGTGAAGCAGAAGCACCTGAACCGGCATCGTCGGGAACGCCGGCCCGTAGCTCGGAAATCGAAGACCGCAAACACTGCGGCATTACCCGAAAGATGTGCGATACACATGACATCAGTGAGCACAATGGCGCGCAGATTCTGTGCAGCCGCCCTGGCCGCCCTCGTCCTGCCAGGTTTGATCGCGGTCGCAGGCGGAACCGGATCGGCCGCCGCCTACTCCCGGCCCGGACTTCCCGTCGAGACGCTGATGGTGCCGTCCGCCGCGATGGGACGCGACATCCCCGTGCGATTCCAAGGTGGCGGCACGCGCGCCGTGTACCTACTCGACGGTCTTCGCGCCCGCGATGACAACAGCGGCTGGGACATCGAGACCGCCGCGTTCGAGGACTACTACCAGTCCGGGTTGTCCGTCGTGATGCCGGTCGGCGGAATGTCGAGCTTCTACACCAACTGGCAGGGTCCGGCGGTCGGCAACGGCACCACCTACAACTACCAGTGGGAGACGTTTCTGACCTCGGAGCTGCCCGCCTACCTGTCCGCCAACAAAGGCATCTCCCCCACCGGAAACGCCGTGGTGGGATTGTCCATGTCGGGTAGCTCGGCGTTGATCCTGGCCGCGTACCACCCAGCGCAGTTCGTCTACGCGGGATCGCTGTCGGGGTTCCTGAACCTGTCCGAAGGCATCTGGCCGGCGCTGGTCGGCATCTCGATGCGCGACGCCGGCGGATTCGACGCGAGCGCGATGTGGGGACCCGGCGGCGGGCCGGCCTGGCAGCGCAACGACCCGACGGTCAACGTTCAGAGGCTGGTCAACAATGGCACCCGGATCTGGGTGTACTGCGGCAGCGGCAGGCCCGGCGAGTTGGGTGACACGGGTCTTCCCGGTCAGGTCCTCGAAAGCATCACGTTGGACAGCAACAAGAACTTCCAGCGGCTCTACGTCGCCGACGGCGGCAACAACGGGACGTTCAACTTCCCGCCCAACGGCATCCACGATTGGGCCTACTGGGGTTCTCAGCTAAGGGCGATGAAGGGCGACATCCAGGCCACCCTCGGCGCGTAACCCTAAGCCAGCCGGGTGATCTCCACGACGACGTCGAGGTCGGTCGAGCCTTCGCCGGAGTAGATGCCCTTGAGTGGGCTGACATCCGAATAGTCGCGGCCGACACCGACACTGATGTACTGCTCGTTGATCTCGGCGTCGTTCGTGGGGTCGTAGTTCCACCAACCACCGGTCCACGCCTGCACCCACGCGTGGCTCTGCCCGTCGATGGTGTCATCGATCTTGGCCTTCTTGTTCGGATGCAGATACCCGGACACGTAGCGGGCGGGAATTCCCATGCTGCGCAGCAGGATCAGCGTCAGATGGGCGAAGTCTTGGCAGACCCCCTTGCCTTCGCGGTGCGCGTCCAGCCCGGACGAATGCACGCCGGTGGTTCCGGGAACGTACTCGAGTTCACTGTGCACCCAGTTGGCGGCCGCGACAACGGCCTCACGCGGATCGTGGTCCTTGATGATGCGCTGCCCCACCCGCGCAATTCGCTTGCTCTCCGGTGTGTAGTGCGTCGGGCCGAGCACTTCGTCGAACCGGTCGATCGCCCCCGCTGACCGCAGATCCTCCCAGCTGGCATCCTCTTTCGGCATGGCGCCGCGGTTTGTCTCCACCACCGACGACGACGTCACCTCCAGCTCGGTGTGGGGCGCGTGCAGGTCGAACGCCGTTACCGCCGTGCCCCAATAGTCGACGTAGCGGTATGACCTTGTCGCGGGCACGGTTTCGACACGGTTCAAGATGACGTTTTGCCGGGCGTCCGAGCGTGGAGTCAGCCTGGCCTCGTTGAACGACGCAGTCACCGGTGACTTGTAGGCGTAGCCGGTGGAATGGACCACTCTCAGCCGCCACATCAGACTTCGCCTTCCTCGATGACCAGAGAGCCGTTATGTCCCGCGTCCGTCCATGCGACCCACGGGGCGGAGTGGAAGTACTCCAACGCCAACGCCTCCCCGACATCGGCACAGACCTTCTGCAACCCGGCGAGACGCTCCTCGAGTGAATCCAGGAGCAGTCCGGGGCGCAGGAACTCCAGCTCGCTGCGCGCGCGGCCCAGCAGCCGTTGGGTTTCCGCGGTCGCACCGACGCGATTGAGGGCGCGGTGGCGCAGTTCGTCGAGGCTGTGTTCGGCCAGCCGCAGCGAATACATGACCGATCGCGGGAAAAGCCGGTCCAGCAGCATGAACTCGACGACACGGCCCGCATCCAGCACGCCACGGTAGGTGCGTAGATATGTGTCGTGCGCGCCCGCAGAACGAAGCACCGTCACCCACGCCGGTGAGGACGCACTGTCGCCGACACGGGCCAGCAGCAGCCGGACGGTCATGTCGACCCGTTCGATCGCGCGGCCTAAGACCATGAAGCGGTAGCCGTCGTCGCGGCTCAACGTCGAATCCGCCAAACCGGCGAACATTGCCGCGCGGCCCTCGACAAATGACAGAAACTCATGTGGCCCAAGACGTTTCGCTGCGCGCTCACGTTCAGCGAGTGCGTTGTAGGTCGTGTTGAGGCATTCCCAGATCTCCGTTGAGGTGACCTCGCGAGCACCGCGGGCATTCTCGCGCGCGGCCGAGATGGCCTCGACGATCGAACACGCTCCGTGTGAGTCCCGGCCGAAGGCGACGATGTCGGTCAACGACCACACGTCCAGCGACTCCTCGGGCGGCTCGATGCCGAGCACGCGCAGCAGAGTCCGTGACGCCTGATCGGGGTCGACGCTGGAGTCCTCGAGCAATTGGTGGACCGTCACATCGAGGATTCGGGCGGTGTCGTCGGCCCGCTCGACATAGCGTCCGATCCAATACAGCGATTCAGCGTTGCGGGCCAACATCATTGGCTCCCTTGCGCTTGCTGCTGTTGTTGCTGTTGCTGAGTCTGGGATCCGTTCGTGGCGCCCGTCGGCTGCGACTGCTGTTGTTGCTGCTGTTGTGAGCTCTCGGAACCGTTGTCGCTCTTCGGCGCCTTCGGCGCCTTGGGCAGCGACCGCACCACTTCGGCCGCGGCGAGCTCACGGTCGGCGACCGAGGTGCGCGACGCCAGCACCCAGGTGTCCTTGGATCCCCCTCCCTGGCTGGAGTTGACGACCAGCGACCCTTCGGGCAGGGCCACTCGCGTCAGGCCGCCGGGCAGCACCCAGACATCGTCACCATCGTTGACGGCGAACGGACGCAGGTCGACGTGCCGGGGCGCCAGGCTGTCGCCGATCTGGGTCGGGACGGTGGAGAGCTGAACCACCGGCTGCGCGATCCAGCCGCGCGGGTCGCTCCGGATCTTCTTGCTGATCGCAGCGAGTTCCTTCTCCGACGCATCGGGGCCGAACACGATGCCGTAGCCGCCCGAGCCTTCGACCGGTTTGATGACCAATTCATCCACTCGATCGAGGACTTCCTCACGTTCCTCGTCAAGCCAGCACCGAAAGGTGTCGACGTTGGCCAGTAGCGGCTTTTCGCCCAGGTAGTACTCGATGATCGTGGGGACGTAGGTGTAGACGAGCTTGTCATCGCCGACGCCGTTGCCGACTGCGCTGGAGATGACGACGTTGCCCGCCCGCGCGGCATTGAGCAGGCCGGCAACGCCGAGTACCGAGTTGGGATTGAACTGCATCGGGTCGAGGAAGTCGTCGTCGATGCGCCGGTAGATGACGTCGACCTGGCGCTCGCCCTCGGTGGTGCGCATGTAGACGGTGTTGTCGCGACAGAACAGGTCGCGACCCTCGACGAGTTCGACGCCCATCTGACGGGCGAGCAGCGAATGTTCGAAGTACGCCGAGTTGTAGACGCCGGGCGTCAGCACAACGACGGTCGGATCGGCCTCGTTGGAGGCGGCCGCATTGCGCAGTGCCCGCAACAGATGTGACGAGTAGTCGCCGACGGCCCGCACCCGGTGAGTGGCGAACAGATTGGGGAAGACCCGCGCCATCGTCCGCCGGTTCTCCATCACGTAGGAGACTCCCGACGGTGAGCGCAGGTTGTCCTCGAGCACGCGGAAGGCGCCCTGCGCGTCGCGAACGAGGTCGATGCCTGCGACGTGGATACGGACGCCGTTGGGCGGGGATATGCCCACCGCCTCACGGTGGAAGTGCTCGCATGAGGTCACCAGCCGGCGCGGAATGACCCCGTCGCGCAAGATCTCCTGTTCGCCGTAGATGTCGTCGAGATAGGCCTCGAGCGCCTTGACCCGCTGGGTGATCCCCTTCTCGAGCCGAGTCCACTCCGCCGCCGAAATCACCCGCGGGACGAGATCCAGCGGAAACGGCCGCTCCTGACCGGACAGCGAGAACGTGATGCCCTGGTCGATGAAGGCACGCCCGAGGGCCTCGGCGCGGGCCGCCAGCTCGGAGGCGTCAGTCGGCTCCAGCTCGGCGAAGATGCCCTTGTAGGGGCCCCGGACGTTGCCCTGGGCGTCGAACATCTCGTCGAACGCCTTCGAATAGCTGCCCAGGCTGTTGTAGCCCTCGAAAACGCCGTCGTGACGTCGGGGCTTTGTCGAGCGGGTTCGCGACGATCGTGCGGTGTCGGCGGGAAGTGTTCGAAGACTCACCATTGACATGCTGCACCAAGTGCGGCGTTTCGGCAGGCCAGCGACTTCACTTTGGGCATTTACCCACTGCGCTGGTAATCTGAACCCTCGCTGCCCGCAGGTCGGGGGCCCAATAACGTCTTTGCATCCAACCAACCTGGATTTACGAAGGAAAACACGCGTGGCCAACATCAAGTCGCAGGAAAAGCGCATCAAGACCAACGAGCGCCGCAGACTGCGCAACAAGTCGGTGAAGTCGTCTCTTCACACGGCTGTCCGCGGATTCCGGGAGGCCGTCGAGGCCGGGGACAAGGACAAGGCCAACGAGTTGCTGCTGAAGACCAGCCGTCAGCTCGACAAGGCCGCCAGCAAAGGCGTGATCCACAAGAACCAGGCGGCCAACCGCAAGTCCGCGCTGTCGCGCGCGTTCAACAAGATCTGATTCCGCCCGTCCGCTTCAGTCTGAACTTCGGACAACTAGTCCGCGACGAGCTCGGCGACCTTTCGCACCGCTGACTCCAACGCGTAGTCGGCGTCCGCTGCGGCTCCCTTCACGTCGGCGTTCAACGCCGCGACGAGCCGCATCGCCTCCGCGACCGAGGCGCGCGACCACCGTCTCGCCTGCTTCTGCGCCTTCTGCACCCGCCACGGCGGCATGCCCAGCTCCGATGCCAGCCGGTAGGGATCGCCGGACAGCGGCGCCACCCGGGCGATCGTATGGACGGCCTCGGCCAGTGCGTCGGCCAACACCACCTGGGGCTCGCCGGCCAGCATCGCCCAGCGCAGCGCCTCGGCGGCGCCCGCGACGTCGCCGACGACCGCCTTGTCCGCGATGTCGAAGCCCTTCACCTCGGCCTTTCCCGAGTGGTATCGACGAACGGCCGCGGCGTCGACCTCGCCGTCGGTGTCGGCCACCAACTGCGAGCACACCGAGGCCAGGTCGCGGATGTCGGAGCCGACGGCGTCCAGCAGCGCTGTCACGGTGTCGTCGCTGACTTTGACCTTCAGTGAGCGGAACTCGCGCCGCACAAAGTCGGCACGCTCGGCGAATTTCGTGATCTTGGCGCATGGATGGACCTGTGCGCCAAGGCCTTTGAGCTTGTCCGCCAGCGCCTTGGCGCGGCCACCACCGGAGTGCACCACGATCAACTCGGTTCCTGACGGCAGGTCGGCGGCGACTTCGGAGATGAGCGCGACCGCGTCCTTGCCCGCCTCGGCTGCGGACTCCAGCACCACGACCCGCTCCTCGGCGAACAACGACGGGCTCAGTAGCTCGGCGAGCTCGCTGGTGCTGACCTCACCGGCGCGCAGCCGGTCCACGGGGACGTCCTCGGTGCCCGCCCGCTTGCGGGCACTTTTGAGCACCGCGGTTATCGCCCGTTCGACCAGCAGCTCTTCGTCTCCGAGCACCAGGTGCAAGCGTGCAGCATCGTCACTCACCCGACGATCGTGTCATGGCCACCCGACAGACCCGCCACCGTCCACGCCAGCCCGACGACGAGCGCCACACATACGCCCATGCGGGTCCAGCGCCGGCGCCACAGCACCACGACCGCGCCTCCCGCCGCAGCGACGACGACGACACCCAGCAGCCCTGACGGCACGGCGATCGACGCGCCCGGAACACGTGCCGACCAGTGCGCAACGCGAAGCAACCACCACAGTTCGGGTCCGGTGAACCTGATCAGCAGATCCGCTCCCGCAGGCCAGACCGGGCACACGGCCGCGGCGGCGGTGCCGACGACGGTGATCGGCGGAATGACCACGGCGACAGCCAAATTGGCGGCCACCGACATTACGCTGAGGGTGCCCGATATCCCCGCGATGAGAGGTGCGGTGACGAGTTGGGCGGCGACAGCGACGCACACCGCGTCGGCGAGCGGCTTGGGCCAGCCACGCCCGACCAGGCGCCGCGACCACGCAGGGGCGATGACCACCAACGCCGCGGTCGCCGACACCGACAGGGCGAACCCCAGGTCGACAGCGAGTTCGGGCGAGGCGATCATCAGCACCAGAACCGTCGCCGACAGTGCTGGAATCGCCTGCCGACGGCGGTGCGACACCAACGCCAACAGCGTGACCGCGCCCATGACCGCGGCGCGCAACACACTCGCCGAGGGCTGCACCACGACGACGAAACCAAGCAGCGCGAACGCCGCGAGCACTACCGCCATCCGTGGTCCGACGACACCGGCACTCAACAGCACCGCCCCGCACACGATGGTCACATTGGCGCCGGACACCGCGGTCAGGTGCGTCAGGCCCGATGCCCGGAACTCCTCGGTCGTCTTCGGCGACAGCGTCGAGGTGTCGCCGAGGACCAGCGCAGGCAACATCGCCGCCTGATCTGCGGGCAGGGCGCCGCGCGCCGCCTCGGCGAAGCCCGCGCGGACGTCATGTGCGGCGCGCAGCACGGTTGCCGCCTCACCCAACGTCGGCGTACCTGTCGCCGACAGCACGGCGACCGTCAAATCGTTGCGCGTCGGTCGGCCGATCTGGGCGCGGAATGCGACGGGTCGGCCCGCAGTCAGCTCCGAAAAGGCAGCGGCCGAGGCGAATACAACCAGCCTTCCGCTCACCTCGCGACCGTCGAGTTCCTGAAACGTCGCGCGGAACATCACCCGGTTGCCGCCCAGTTCGCGAGGGCTTTCCACCGGTGTGACGAGGACGGAGGCGACCGTGCCGTACCGCTGGGAGACCGGATGCTGCCCCATCGCGTCGACGCGAAGTCCGATCGCGATGGCGAACGCTGCACCGACCACCGCGACGGCGAGCACCCCTGCACCGAAGGTGCGATCATCGCCGCCGCGGCCACGGCCCCACCACCCCGCCGCTGCGGTCCCCGCGACCGCAACCGTCGACATGGCGATCACACCTGTTGTGGGCCAGAGGATTCCGGCAGCTGTCACCGACCAGGCGGTCAGCGCCGCCGGTACCAGGCGCAGGTCGAGCCTCGTGACGCCCGGGTCCATCGTGGTCACACATGGACGCGATCGCGCAGCTTTTCCAGCCGCGCAGGCCCGATGCCGTCGACGTCGCCGAGTTGGTCGACGCTACTGAAGCGTCCGTTGGCGTCACGCCACGCGACGATCGCTGCCGCGGTCACCGGACCGATCCCCGGCAGGCCGTCGAGCTGCTCGACGGTTGCGCTGTTGAGGTCCACCAGACCGTCCGGCGCTGCGGGATCGCCGGGAATCGAAGGCACCTCCGATGACGCGGCCGGGGCCGCTCCCGGGCTGATGGAGCTGCCCATCGTCGCCGGCTCCCCCGGTACCGGAGCGATGCCGACGACGATCTGCTCGCCGTCTGCGACTCGTCGTGCCATGTTCAGTTCCAACAGATCCGCGCCGTCGAGCGCGCCGCCAGCGGCAGCGAGCGCATCGGCGATCCGAGCCCCCGGGTCCAGCGTCACCAGGCCAGGCTTACCGACAAGGCCGACCACGCTCACCACGACGGGTGTATCGGGTGCGGGCGCACCAGCGGATGGGGTCGGACTCGCCGACGAAACCATCTGCACCGGCGGCAGTTTCGCCGAAGTCACCGGCGGCGAGTCGTCGCGCGCCAGCGTGAACAGTGTGACCAGAACCGCGATGACACCCACGACACCCAATGCGATGACCCCCGCCCTGCCCGGATCTGCTCGCACGGCCGCCAGCCAACTCGGCGTTCCGCCGGCATTGGAGTCGGGTAACCACCGCGACAACAACGTGTCGGGCCGGGGCTCGCTGTCGGCATCGGTATCGGGCTCACTCTCTGCGCCGAGACGGCGATGCAGACGCTCGGCGGGCAATTCCGTTCGCATGAGCCGAAAGTAGGCCCGACGTCGGACCGCACTTGCCGCGAACAGGGACACGCGACGCGCGCTGGGGATCAAATGACGGTTGTGGATAGGTGCGTTGTCTAGGGTTGATGTCCGGTGTCCGCATCGATGAGTCTCACCGCGGCACGAGGGGGTGCAATATGGATCGTCGAACCCCGATGACGGCCGGTATTGCGTTCGCGGTGCTGTACGCCGTTGCACTGGTGCTGGCGCCAAGATTTCCCGGCATCGACAAGCCGGGCTCGGCGATCGTCGCGCATGTCAATGAGCACTCGGGGGCGATGCGCGCACAGGCACTGCTGCTCGCATTCGGGTCTCTGGCGCTGGTGGCGCTACTCGGGTATGCGCGTGAGCGGTTGTCAGGCCCGGCCGGCTACGTTTTCACCGTCGGTGCCGCGGCGTTGCTGGCGCAGGTGTTCATCGCCACGTGGTTCGCCGCGGGTTTGGCACTGCACCCCGAACAGCTCGGCTCGGCGACCGCACGGACGATCACCGACATCGTGACCATGTCGGCTCCGATGCTGACGATCACGAACCTCATGATGGCTGTACCGATTCTGTTGGCCGCCAATGCCGGTCAGTTCCCTCGCTGGCTTGGGATCGTCGCCGCCGTGTTCGCGGTGGAGCAGCTGATCGAGACGATCACGATCATCGGTCCCCCCGGCAGCTTCATCTCGCCCGGCGGCCCGATGAACACCTATCTCGGCGCACCGCTGCTCATCCTGTTCTTCTTGGCGCTCGGCGCCGCGTTGTCTGCGGAGCCGCAACGCGACAAGCGGCCCGCCACCGCCGACGCCCCCGACGCGAGGGACCCGGCGACCGAACCGGACTCGGCCGAGGAATTGAAACCCGTCGAAGAAACCGTTGAATGATCGGAACTCTTCGCGCCGATGTGCCGCACTAGTCGCCGAGGGCGGCGAGCATCGATATCCGCAGGCCGTCATCGATATTGGTTATGACGTAAGTAATTGTCGGGCAGTCGATTTCATCGCCCTGGTCGTCGTATCGCGACAGGCTGGCGCGAAACAGCGCTGACGTCGCGTTGAGACCGATGACCTCGGACTGAAGCAGCCGGGTCCCGCTGTACCGCAGGGCCCGCAACCCGTCGACCTGGCCCTGGATGACCGTCGCGACCTCGCTGTTCGTCGTGAGCCCTGTGACGCCGTCGTCGCTGGTGATGATCAGCGGTACCGCGTAGCAGGCCAGTAGCGTGGCGATCTCCCGCTCGCCGCGCACGCATGCCGCGAAGGCCTCGAAGTATTCGGCAAGGAAGTGGCTGACCGCTTTCGCGTCCACGGGCATGGCGATCATGACTCCTTTCCGGACCGGCCGTGCTTATGGCCCGTTCACCGGGACGGCGGCCGCGACGCCGTATGTCACGATGCCAGTCTGAGGTATTGCCCAATTGTCGGCGACGGGATCGGTGATGACAGCGGAATTGACCTATGACGACACGCTTCGCGAGATGCCCACCGAGGCGGGCGTTCTTCGCTACCACGAAGCGGGTGATGGTCCTCCCCTGGTGCTCTTGCACGGGTCCGGTCCCGGGGTGACGGGCTGGCGCAATTTCCGCGGCATCCTGGGCACATTCGCCGAGCGCTTTCGCTGCCTCGTGCTGGAGTTCCCCGGCTTCGGCGTGAGCGACGACTTCGGTGGCCACCCGATGCTCACCGCATTCGGCGCCGTGGGCACGTTCATCGACGCGCTGGGACTCGACTCCGTCGACATCATCGGCAACTCGATGGGTGGCGCCGTCGGCATCAACTACGCGACCCATCAGCCGGCGAAGGTGCGGCGCCTCGTCACCATCGGCGGGATCGGCACCAACATCTTCTCGCCGGGCCCCAGTGAGGGCATCCGGCTGTTGCAGGAATTCACCGAGAACCCGACGCGGCAGCGACTGGTCGACTGGTTGCACTCGATGGTGTACGACCCGGCACTGGTGACCGAGCAACTGATCGAGGAACGGTGGGCGCTGGCGACAGACCCACCGACGCTGGAAAGCGCCCGCCGCATGTACGGCAAGGCGGCGTTCACGCAGATGATGGCGGCGATGCGGGCATCGGATGCTCCACTGCCCTGGGCGACGATGCACAAGGTGGCCGCTCCGACGCTGCTGACGTGGGGCCGCGACGATCGGGTGAGCCCGTTGGACATGGCCCTGATCCCGATGCGCACCATTCCCAACGCAGAGCTGCACGTGTTCCCGAACTGCGGACACTGGGCGATGATCGAGGCCAAGGACGCGTTCGAAAGCGCGGTGCTGGCGTTCCTGACCCGCTGAGACTCAGCGCTGAGTGCTGCCCGCGTCCACGGGCAGCGTGACGGCGGTGATGTAGCGGGCCTCGTCCGACGCCAGGAACAGGCATGCGTTGGCGACGTCGACGGCGTCGACCCACGGAATCGGCAGCATGTTCATCGAGCACGCCGCCTCGGCGAACTCCTCACGGGAGACATGCTCGAGGTCCGGCCGGAACGCGGCGCGGACGTTGTCGTTTTGGATCATCGGCGTATCGACATTGGTCGGATGCACCGAGTTGACCCTGATATTGTGCGGTGCAAGCTCATTGGCGAGGGTGCGCATGAGCCCAACCACGCCGTGTTTGGCCGAGGTGTAGTGCGCAACCCCGACCAAACCACGCAGGCCCGCGATGGAGCTGATCAGAATCATCGAACCCGCTCCGCGTTCGATGAGATGCGGTGCGGTAGCACGACAGGTCCGCCAGACACCGGTCAGGTTGACGTCCAACATTGTCTGCCAGGCGATCTCGGACATCTCGATGGCCATCCCGCGCGAGGTGATCCCCGCGGTCGCGCACACAATGTCCAGACCACCGAGGAACTCGACGCCACGGTCCGTTGCGGCCTGCACAGCAGCGCTGTCACGGACGTCGACGACCTCGGTGACGACACGGCCGCCGGCTTCGGATACCAGCCGGGCCGTGTCGTCGAGATCGGCGGGCGTCGCCGGCGGTGTGACGACGGTGTCCACCGGGCCGCAGATGTCGAGGGCGATGACGTCGGCACCCTCCTGGGCGAACCGAACCGCCTGCGCGCGTCCGATACCCCGCGCCGCACCGGTGATCAGTGCGACCTTCCCCTGCAGTCGACCCATCTTCACACCTTCTGTGTCAGACCGGCGTCGACCACGAGTTGGGTTCCGGTGATGTAGCGGGCGTCGTCGGAGGCCAGGAACACGACGGCGTTGGCGACGTCGACGGGCTCGACCCATCCCACCGGCAGCAGGTTGCGGGCCTTGAGGACTTCAGCGGCGTCGGCCGCCGTGGGGTTGGGCACCTCGGGACAGAGCCGCCGGAATGTCGCGTCGTTGAGCACCATCGCTGTACCGACTGCGCCCGGATGAACCGTGTTGACCCGAATCCGCTGCGGTCCAAGCTCATTGGCCAGTGTGCGGGCAAGGCCTACCAGCGCATGCTTGCTGGCGGTGTAGTGCGCGGTGTTGGGAGTACCACGTAATCCATTCGTGGAACTGATGATCACCACGGATCCCCCGCCCTCACCGATGTGTGACACCGCCGACTTCACGGTGTGAAACACCCCGGTCAGATTGATGGCCAGCGTGTTCTGCCAGGTTTCGTCGCTGAGTTCCCATGTCGGTGCGCCTGCGGTGTGTACGCCGGCATTGGCCACGACGACGTCGAGCCGACCCAGTTCGCCGACGGCGGCGTCGATCGCGGTTGACATCGCGTCGGCATCGCGTACGTCGACCGTCGCGGCGACACATCGCCGGCCTCGATCGCGCACCTGCGTTGCCGTGTTGTTCAATTCGTCGGCGACTACAGCAGTATCGAGAGCGATCACATCTGCGCCCTCATCGGCGAACCGTTGGCAGTGCACGCGTCCCGTTCCCTGAGCGGCGCCGGTGACGACGACCACCTTGCCGTCGAGTCCGGACCTCACGGCGCCGTCACGAGTTCGAACCCTTTGTAGCCCGCGGAGACGACCTCGCGGCAGATGTCGAGGTAGGCGGCGAACCCGCCGATGAAAAGCATGAAGCCCCGTGGCTTTCCAGGCACGTTCGCCCCCATGTACCAGGAATTCGCCCGGGTGAACAGTGACGCGTCCGCCCGTCGGTTCAGTTCGGCGTTCCAGTCCTCGACGGCGTCCGCCGTGGCCTCGATGGCGGTGTGACCGTGGTCGTCGAGGTAGGTGATGGCATCGGCGATCCAGTTCACGTGCGCTTCTGCGTGCAGCACCATGTTGGCCAGCACCGCGGGGGCGCCGGGGCCGGACACCAGGAACAGATTCGGAAAATCGTCCACCGCCAACCCGAGGTAAGTGCGTGGCCCGTGCGCCCAGTCGTCGCGAAGCGTGTGGCCGTTACGCCCGACGATGTCGATCTTTGCCAGGGCGCCCGTCATCGCATCGAACCCGGTCGCGAGCACAATCGCATCGACGTCGAAACGTGCGTCGGAGGTGGTGATGCCGGTGGCGTCGATGGACTCGATGGGCGTCTTGCGGACACTGACGAGCTCGACGTGTGACCGGTTGAAAGTCTGAAAGTAGTTGGTGTCGGTGCAGATCCGTTTGGTGCCGATCGGATGGTCGTTCGGGATCAACAGGTCGGCGACCTCGGGATCATCGATGACGGCGCGGACCTTTTCCTCGTAGAACTTTCGGGCTTCGTCGTTGGCTTCGATATCCGTCATCTGGTCGCTGAAGGTCTTGGAGAACAACACGCCGCCGAGTTCCCAACGCTTTTCGAATGCCGCCCTGCGCTCCTCAGCGGTGGCCTCCATCGTCAGCTTGGGGTGCGCAATGTGTGGTGAGCCTCCGCCGCTGCGCCACGACAACCGCCGGCGCTCGTCGTAAGAAGCCTTGTAGTCGGCGACGTCATCGTCCGTCAAGGCTCGATTACCTGCAGGGACACTGTAATTCGGGGTGCGTTGGAAGACGACGAGCTTCTCCGCCTGGTCGGCGATGATCGGTATCGACTGGATGCCGGATGATCCGGTGCCGATCACCGCGACGCGCTTGCCGGTGAAGTCGACGGTCTCCTTCGGCCAGTGCGCGGTGTGGTAAACGTCGCCTTCGAACGTGGACAGGCCTGGGAAGTCCGGCGTCAACGCGGCCGACAACGGTCCCGTTGCCATCACGCAGAATCGTGCGTTGACCGACTCCCCCGTGTCGGTGTTCACCGTCCAGCGCACAGCGGCGTCATCGAACACCGCCGATGTCACACGGGTGTCGAACGTGATGCCGTCACGCAGATCGAGCTCGTCGACGACCCAGTTCAGGTACCGCAGGATCTCGGCCTGCGTCGCATATTTCTCGGTCCACGACCATTTCTGTTGCAACTCGTCGGAGAACGAGTAGCAGTAGTCGACACTTTCGACATCGCAGCGCGCACCGGGGTACCGGTTGAAGTACCACGTGCCGCCAACCTCCGGCGCGGCCTCGAACACCCGCGCCGTCAATCCCAGCGACCGGAATTTGTGCAGGGCGTAGATTCCGGCGAAACCTGCGCCCACGATGACGACATCGATGACGACGTCTACGTCTGCCTCGGTGCTCACGACCACACGGTAGGTCGTCGCGGCCGCCGAGCCGGGCGGTTTCCCGGTGACCGGACGCTCAGGATTTCGGATCCCGGACACCGGACGGCAGCTGTCCGTCTCAGCCGCCCAGGGCCGACACTGTCCGCCATGGCCAGAGCCGACGTGGATCTCGACGGAAAACTGCATCGCATCGACTGGCCGGCGCAGTCCACACTTGTCGACGTACTGCTCGCCGCGGGCATCGACGTGCCCCACTCATGCCGCGAGGGGCGGTGCGGCTCGTGCGTGTGCAGCGTCGTCTCCGGCGAGGTCGACATGGCGCACAGTGATGTCCTCGAACCCGAGGACCGGCGGGCCGGCCTGATCCTGGCGTGTCAGACAAGACCCGTCTCCGCCTCGGTGCACATCCAGTTTTGACGGCGCAGTCCACTGACCGGGATTGCCTGCGGCGTCGGGGCGACCTGAGGTAGACCATGAATCAAGCCCACACAGTAAGGACGAGAGCATGACCGAGCGGGTAATCGACCGAGTGATGGAGATGGCCGGCCAACTGCGTGAGCAGGGCGCCGAGGCCGAGAAGATCGGCCAACTCACCGACCAGACAGCCAAGGCGATGAAGACGGCCGGCAATATCCGGCTGCTGCAACCCGCCAAGTACAACGGCTACGAGGTCCATCCGCGCGAGTTCGCCGAGACCGTGATGGCGACGGCGACGCTCGATCCCGCTGCGGGATGGATCAACGGCGTCGTCGGCGTGCACCCCTATCAGTTGGCCTACGCCGATCCCAGGGTGGCCGAGGAGATCTGGGGCGCCGACGTCGACACCTGGGTCGCGTCGCCCTACGCGCCGCAGGGTGTGGCCAGGCCGGTCGACGGGGGCTACATCTTCAACGGCCGCTGGCAGTTCAGCTCGGGCACCGACCAATGCGAGTGGATCATCCTCGGCGCGATGCTCGGTGACGCCGAGGGCAAACCGCTGATGCCGCCGCAGATGCTGCACATGATCCTGCCGCGCAAGGACTACGAGATCGTCGAGGACTCCTGGAATGTCGTGGGTCTGCGTGGCACCGGGTCCAAGGACGTCATCGTGCGTGACGCCTTCGTCCCCGACTACCGGACGATGGACGCCACCGAGGTGATGGACGGCACCGCCCAGCGCAAGGCCGGGATGTCGTCGACGCTGTACCTCATGCCATGGTCCACCATGTTCCCGCTGGGCATCACGTCCGCGGTGGTCGGCATCGCCGAGGGAGCGCTGGCCGCCCACCTCGATTACCAGCGTGACCGCGTCGGCGCCTACGGTGCGGTCAAGGACGACCCGTACGTCATGTACGCCATCGGCGAGGCCGCCGCGGACATCAACGCCGCCCGCCAGGAACTGCTGGCCAACGTCGACCGCATCTACGACATCGTCGACACCGGCAAGGAGGTGTCCTTCGAAGACCGTGCCGCCGGACGACGGACACAGGTGCGCGCGGCGTGGCGCGCGGTCGCCGCCGTCGACCAGATCTTCGCCCGATCGGGCGGTAACGCGTTGCGGATGGACAAACCGCTGCAACGGTACTGGCGTGACGCGCACGCCGGTCTGGCCCACGCGATCCACATTCCCGGCACGCCGTATCACGCGTCGGCGCTGAGCTCGTTCGGCGTCGACCCCGAGGGTCCGCTGCGGGCGCTGATCTGACCGATGAGCATTCTCAGGAGCCTCGGCTACATCACCGTTGCGGCCACCGATATCGATCGGTGGCGTCAGTTCGCTTTCGGCGTACTGGGATTCGCCGAGGGATCGGGTCCCGATCCCTCTGCCCTGTACCTGCGGATGGACGAGCGCGCAGCGCGCATCATCGTCGTACCCGGCGACGTCGACCGGGTTCTGACGGTCGGCTGGGAGGTGCGCGACCACGCCGCGCTCGTGGAAGTCAAAGCCGCGTTGGACGCCGCGTCGATCGCGTTCAAGGACCTGTCCCCCGCCGAGGCCGACGAGCGGCGCGTGGAGGAAGTGATCACGTTCTCCGATCCAGCGGGTACGACGCTGGAGGTCTTCCACGGCGCGGTGCTCGACCACAGCCCGATCATCACCCCGTTCGGCGCGCGGTTCGTGACCGGCGACCAGGGTCTCGGCCACGTGGTGGTTCCCGCGATGGATGCCAACGGCCTGTTCGACTTCTACACCGGCGTCTTGGGTTTCCGCTCGCGCGGAGCCTTCCGGGTCCCCGCCCCGCCGGAGTTCGGTCCCATACGGGTTCGCTTCCTGGGCATCAACGAGCGGCACCACAGCCTGGCCATCTGCCCATCGATGAACCAGGACAAACCCGGCCTGGTCCACGTCATGGTGGAGGTGGACAGTCTCGACGCGGTCGGGCAAGCGCTCGACCGCGTCAATGCGGAGGGTTTCCAGCTGTCCTCGACGCTGGGGCGTCACACCAACGACAAGATGGTGTCCTTCTACGTCCGTGCACCCGGCGACTGGGACATCGAGTTCGGCACCGAAGGCATGCGGGTGGACGAACGGTATTACACCGCAGAGGAAATCACCGCCGACAGCTACTGGGGTCACCAGTGGATGGGCGAACCGCCTGCCGCGATGCGGATGTAGCCGATGGATACCGACGTCTACCCCAGGTCTGCTGATGAGATCGAGAGTTGGGACTACGAAGCCGATGTCGTGATCGCGGGGTACGGCATCGCCGGTGCGGCCGCGGCGGTGGAAGCCGCCTCGACCGGCGCCGACGTCCTCGTCCTCGAGCGGACCGGCGGCTGGGGTGGGGCCGCCGCGATGGCGGGCGGGTTCATCTACCTCGGCGGCGGCACCGACCTGCAAAAAGCCTGTGGCTTCGACGATTCCGTCGATAACATGGCCGCATTCCTCAACGTGGCGATGGGCCCGGGCGCCGACGCGAACCGCGTCGGCGACTACTGCGCCGGAAGCGTCGACCACTTCGACTGGCTGGTGCGCTGCGGTGTGCCGTTCAAACCGGTGTTCTGGGGCGAGCCCGGCTGGGAGCCGCCCGGCGACGAAGGCCTCATGTTCACCGGCGGCGAGAACGCCTTCCCGTTCAACACCATCGCGAAACCCGCTCCGCGGGGCCATATTCCGCAGATGTCGAACAAGAAGGCCGGCGAGGCCAGCGCCGGTTACATGCTGATGAAGCCACTCGTCGACACTGCGACATCGCTCGGCGTTCGCGCTGTGTATGACGTCCACGCGTCCTCGTTGGTCGTGCAGTCCGACGGCCGCGTCGTCGGGCTCATCGCCCGCCAGTACGGCAAACCGGTCGCGATCCGCGCGCGGCGCGGCGTCGTGCTTGCGGCCGGCAGCTTCGCCTACAACGACGCCATGCTGGCTCAGTACGCGCCGAAGCTCGTCGGGCGGCCCGCGGCATCTATCGAACAGCATGACGGCCAAGCGATCCGGATGGCGCAGGCTTTGGGCGCCGATCTCGCGCACATGGACGCCACCGAAGTGGCATTCCTCGTCGACCCGCAGCAGACCGTGCGGGGCATCCTCGTCAACGGGCGCGGGCAGCGCTATGTCCCAGAGGACATGTACTCCGGCCGCATCGGTCAGCTCACGCTGTATCACCAGGACGACACCGCGTACCTGATCATCGACGGTGACGCGCAGGAGGAGGCGATGGCCGCGACCTCTCCGACACCGTTCCTCAAACGTCCGGCGACGTGGGTCTGCGACAGCGTCGCGGAACTCGAGGGCGAGATCGGCCTTCCGCCTGGTTCGTTGCAGGCGACCGTCAGCGCGTACAACGAGGCCGCTGCGCGCCGCGAGGATCCGCTGCTGCACAAGAAGCCCGAATGGCTCAAGCCCATCGGAACGCCCGTCGGCGCCATCGATCTCCGGGGCAGTTGCGCCGGGTTCACGCTGGGCGGCCTGCAGACCACGCTGGACTCCGAGGTGCTGCACGTCAGCGGCGCACCGATTCCCGGCCTGTATGCCGCGGGGCGCTGCACTGCGGGTGTCGCGGCGTGGGGTTATGCCAGCGGAATCTCGCTGGGTGACGGCAGTTTCTACGGTCGCCGGGCAGGCCGCGCTGCAGCCAAGGGGTAAGGCACTTCCAGCATTCCCGCAGGCCACCACCGCACATCGGTGGTGGTCTGCGTCATTTTCCGCGTGCCTACGTGACAGCCGCCACACCAATATGCTACAAATAGGCATATTCCTATTAGTCATATGCGAGGAGGCGTCATGACCACGATGTCCGGGGCTGTCGAAACTCCGAGTGCTGTGATCGATCGGGTATCGCTCGTGTTGGACGCCTTCGACGGACCCGGACGCCTGAACCTGGCCCAGATCGTTCGTCGCACGGGCCTGCCCCGGTCATCGGCGCACCGGATGCTCGAACGATTGGTCGCGCTGCGCTGGCTGCGACGCAACGGCCGCGACTACGAGCTGGGGATGCGGCTCGTGGAGCTCGGCTCGCTCGCCGTGCACCAGGACCGGCTGCACCGGGCAGCGATCCCGTTGCTGCATGATCTGCATCGCGCGACAGGACTGGTCGTCCATCTCGCCGTGTTGGACGGCTCCGACGTGGTCTACCTGGAGAAGATCGGCGACCGGATGGTGGCAGCGATACCCACCCGCGTGGGCGGTCGTCAGCCCGCGCATTGCGCGGCGGTGGGCAAGGCGATGCTGGCCCATAACAGCGAGGCCGACGTCGTCGATCTCAGTACCCGCAAGACCAGGTACTCGATCAGCACGCCCGCGCAGCTGCGCGCTGAACTGGCCAACGTTCGCGGCCGCGGCGTAGCGTTCGACCGCGAAGAGTCGGTGCCCGGATTCGGTTGTGTCGCAGCGCCCATCGGCGGCCCGGGAGAAGCTGTCGCGGCGGTATCGGTGTGCGGCCCTGTCAGCCGAATGACGTTCGACCAGCGTCTCGCGGCGCCGGTGCGCATGACCGCGATGGGGATATGGCGCGACGTCGAAGACGGGCCGCGGCGAGTGGCACCAACCCTGCAACACGCGCGGCCACTGCGCAGCGCCGCGCGCCCGGTCGCGGAGCTGCAGTACGCATGACGCTCGATCCGCAGATCGCCGAGATGATCGAAGCGCTCGACGCCGGATTTCCGCCCGTGCACACGATGACCGGCGCGACGGCGCGGGCGACGATCAGGTCCCGATTCGTCGCGCCGGCGACACCCGAAGAGGTCGGCGACGTCCGCGACGTATCCGTGCACGGGCCCGCGGGCGATATCGCGGTGCGCATCTATCGCCCCGTTTCAGCGTCCGGGCCGGTGCCGACGATGGTGTACGCCCACGGTGGCGGGTTTGTGTTCTGCGACCTCGACAGCCACGACGGACTGTGCCGCAGCTTGGCGAATCTGATTCCCGCCGTAGTGGTTTCCGTCGCATACCGGCTGGCGCCGGAAGCGCCATGGCCGGCGGCCGCTGAAGACGTGTTCGCGGTGACGCACTGGGCTGCCCGCAACGCGGACGCCCTCGGCGGCCATCCGGGCCGAATAGTTGTGGGTGGCGACAGTGCGGGTGGCCATATCGCGACAACGGTCGCGCTGATGGCACGCGATCGCGGAGCACCGACGCTCGCGGCGCAGTTGCTGCTGTACCCGATGATCTCTCCGCGATTCGACACGGAGTCGTATCGCTTGTTCGGCGAAGGGTACTACAACCCCCGACCCGCATTGCAGTGGTATTGGGACCAGTACGTGCCCTCCCCCGTCGACCGCGAACATCGATACGCTGCACCGCTATCCGCCGACTTGTCCGGTGTGCCACCCGCCGTAGTCGTGACGGCAGGCCACGACCCACTGCGGGATGAAGGAATCGCATTCGGCGAGGCGCTCAAAGGTGCAGGCGTTCGATTGACGCATCGTCACTACGAGGGCGCCGTTCACGGGTTCATGACCATGCCCGTGCTCGAGCTCGCCCAGCAGGCACGAAGGCGAGCGGGCGAAGACCTGTCCACGATTCTCGCCGGTGCGCATGTCTGACGGTGCGGTCTATGTCGTCGACCATGTGGTGACGCAGCCGGGACGGGCGAAAGAATTCATCGACCGATACCTCGCTGAATACGCTCCTGGAGCCCGCGAACGCGGAATGACGTTGCGCGACATCCTCGTCAGCCCACCCATTTGGTTCACCGACCAGTCCAACACGGTCACCGTCCGCTGGTCGCTGCCGAGTGCGCAGGCGTGGTGGGAGATGACGTGGAAGGGCAGGCCCGACGCCAGCGTCGGCCGATGGTGGACGACGATCGGCGAGCTGGTGTGTCAACGGTCGCGCAGCGTGGCCGCCGCTGCCGACGATGTCGACGAACTCTGCGATGTTTAATCTCACCAGGCTGATCCACCTGGCACCGGGCGATGAACCCCATGCACTGATTCCCGCCCTCCGTGCCGTTGCGGACGCATCGGCGGCAGCGCACGTCCTCATCGAACCGACGCTGCCCGGTGTCCGCAACGGCGGCGACATTCTGGTGCACCTCCGCTTCTCCGATCTAGAGAGGCGGACCGACACAACCGCCGAACTCGACCGTGCGCTCGAGTCCGCCGCGGTCGAACACGTCGACGGTGTCGAATATCGCGGTGCGGCAAGCAAAACCGCGGTTGAGCAGACCGCGAGTGTCTATCGGACCCTGCTGCTGCGGGTGTCGCCCGAAGCCGATGAGGCCCTCGTCGAGCGGTTCGAGAGCGACCTCAATCTGATGCCGGACTATGTGCGCACGATCACGGCATGGCAGTTGAGCCGGGTGGAGCGCGCTATCGGTGCGTCGCAATGGACCCACGTGTTCGAGCAACATTTCACCGACGTCGACGGCCTGATGGGACCGTATTTGATGCACCCGATCCACTGGGCCCATGTGGACCGATGGTTCGATCCGGAGTGTCCAGAAGTGATCGTCCGGGACCGGGTGTGTCACAGCTTCTGCCGCAGTGACACCGTGGTTTTGGCTTAGGCTCCGGCCGGCAGGATGTTCGGGTTCGCGGTGCTCGGTGGCTCCAACGGCGGCAGCACCGAGCTGCCGTCGAGGGTGTGTACCGCGAGTTGCTGAGACCATGGGTAGTGCAGGCTGAAAGCCACCAACCCCGTGCGCTCGGCAGCGGGCCGGTGACACATCGCCAACACGGTCTCGGCGAGATACTCGACTGGTTCCGTCGGGAAGGTGTCCGGGATCAGCGCTGAGGCACCGGGTGTGCGCACTGCAGTGGACGGACCAACACAGTTGACCGCGATGTTCGTGTCGAGCAGTTCGGCGGCGACCCCCTGCGTGAACCGATGCAAGGCCGCCTTGACCGACGCATAGACCACGTCGCCCGAGGTCTTGTTGTACTCGCGGTACGGCCGTACCGGCGCGACCCCGGTCACCGATCCGATGTTGACGATCCAGCCCGCGCCTTGTGCGCGCATACCGGGCACCGCCGCCTTGGTCAACACGAACGGCACCCGTAGATAGTGCTCCACTGTGCGTTCGAAGGTGTCCAGCGACATGTCCTCGACCATCGAATAGTCAGCGAAACCAGCGTTGTTGACCAGGATGTCGAGCCGGCCGGTGCGCTCGATTACCCGCTGTACGAGGTGGTCGCGATCATCGGGATTCTCCAGATCCGCCGCCAGCCCGATCGCCTGTCCCCCCGCCCCCTCGATGAGCTCGATGGTTTCGCCGATCGTGCCGGGTAGCGCCGCGGACGATCCCCAACGCAAGGACTGCGACGGCTCAAACGAACGCGCCGTCACCACGACCGTCGCGCCCTCGGCCGCCAAGCGCTGCGCGATCGCCCGACCGATCCCCCGGCTACTGCCTGTGACCAAAGCCGTTTTTCCGCTCAGCAATTGAGTCATCGCAGTTCGAAATGCTCTTCGATGGGCGCCCGGTGCTGATGCCATAGATCGACCAGACGGTACGGAGTGGCCACCACCACACGGCCCGAACCGGAGCGGTAATACGTGTGCGCATTCGGCGTGTGACACCACACTGTGCCCGCCATCGCCTCGTCGATCGCGGCGACGTAGTCGTCGTGCGCCTGCTGCGTCACCTCGATCGCCGTCGCCCCGCGCAGTGCCATCAGTTGCAGGCATTCGATGATGTAGTGCGCCATCACTTCCATCGAGAAGTTCGCACCCGCACCGTGGCCCGGACTGTAATTCGGCGCCGAGTTGATGAACAGATTGGGAAAGCCGGGTACCGTGCCACCGCGATAGGCGCGGGGACTGTCGCCCCATTCCCCGGCGAGAGTGCGACCATCGCGACCACGAATGTCGATGGTCGACAGGAAGTCCAGGTGATAGCCGGTGGCGTAGATGATGACGTCGAGATCGATTTGGCGGCCGTCGGCCGTGACGATCCCCCGCTCGTTGACTTCGGCGGGCTCGCTGGCCTCGACGTCGACGTGACTGCGGGTCAGTGCCGCGTAGTAGCCACCCGGATCCCGGATGATGCGCTTGCCGTACGGTGCGAAATCAGGAGTCACCTTCTTCGCCAATTCGCTGTCCGCCCCGAAGGTCCGGTCGATGTACTCCAGGCACATCTGCAGCAGCACGTCGTTGGCAGGTGAGATCGACAGGTGCTCACTTGCCCATTCCGGATCTTGCAGTATCACCGGATAGTTGTTGTCGGACGTGGCCCAGTACGACTTGAGCCGGTGCCAGTTCGCGTAGTACGGCACATGGCGACCCAGGTAGCGCCGAAACTCGGGCACATCGTCCGTCGGCCGCTTACGCGGCGCCACCCAGTGCGGCTGACGTTGAAAGACCGTCAAGTGCGCGACCTCATCGACGCAGGCGTCGACGATCTGCACGGCCGTGCAGCCGGCGCCGACGACCGCGACCCGCTTACCGGTGAGATCCAGCGACGAGTCCCACTGCGCCGAATGAATACTCGTGCCCGCGAATGTTTCTCGGCCGCCGACTTCCGGCCATCGTGGACGGTTGAGGTATCCGGCGGCGGTGATCACCACGCGGGCATGGCTGATCCCACGATGGCCGTCGCGATCCACCGTCTCGATGCGCCACTGCCGTCGGTCTTCCTCCCACGTCAGCGCCTCGACCTCGGTGCCGAACCGGATGTGGTCGCGCAGTCGGTACTTGTCGGCCAGCGACACCAGGTACGCCTGGTACTCCGCCCCCTGCGGGTAGTAGCTCGTCCAGTCGGGATTCACCTCACGCGACAGCGAGTAGTACGCCGACGGCGTATCCACACCGATCCCCGGGTAGGTCGTCGTCAGCCAGGTCCCTCCGACTTCGTCGTTGCGGTCGAAGATCTCGTACGCGACGCCGGCGTCCGCGGCAGCGAACGCAGCGATCATCCCGGCGAGACCCGCGCCGATGATCGCCACACTCGTCGTCGCCGGGATCGGCACAGTGCGTGGCAATGTCGGCTGCGACAGCTGAAAGCCGCCCTGTTCGAGCAACAGCGGAACGAACTCGTCGTCGACCTCAGAGCCGAGCGCGAGCGGCAGCAGCCGGGTGAACAGCTCCGGGTCGTCGGCAACACGATGAGCCGACGGGTTGTCGAGCGCGTCGAGGACTGCCGATGCCAATGCCTCCGCGGTCTCGGCGTCGGTGACACCCGCACGCTCGGGCGGGTCGGGCACGTATGTAATCGCCGGCCCGAACCTGTCGATCACCGACGCGTCGCCGGTGAGCTGAGCCAGCACCGCAACCAGCACACCCGGGTCGGCCTGTCGCAGGTTCGCCCGGAGCTCGACAGGATCGAACCCGGAACCGGTGGTCGCCCGAACGGTTTCGGCATCAGTGATCACACAACGGAGTATCGATGCCGTGACGATGGCCGCGGGTCGTCATGTCTACTGAGCGGGACACTCATCGTCTCCGCAGTGCACACGTGCCTACTCTGCGGCAATGGATCGCGTGCATTACGAAGTCGACCACCGCGCATTCGGAGAACTCGCCGGCGATTTCGCACGCAAGGAGGTCGCGCCGTTCATCGCCGCCTGGGAGGACGACGGCATCATCCCACGTCAGGTGTTCGCCAAAGCCGGAGCCGTTGGGCTGCTGGGCTTTGCGGCCGGCGAACAATTCGGTGGCGTCGAAGCGCACGATTTCCGCTACAACCAGGTCCTGATCGAATCGTTCATGGATGCAGACTGCGGTGCCGTCGGTTTGAGTTTCGCGGTTCACAACGACATCTGCCTGCCTTATCTTGCCGACCTGGGCAGCGCCGAACAACGCGCTCGGTGGCTGCCGGGCTTCGTCGCCGGAGAGCTCATCGCGGCCATCGGGATGACCGAGCCCGGCGCCGGCTCTGATGTGGCCGGAATCCGCACCTCGGCCGTCGACGCCGGAGATCACTTCTGCGTCAACGGCGCCAAGACGTTCATCACCAACGGACAGAACGCCGATCTGGTGATCACCTGCGTGCGCACCTCAGCCGACAGGCACCGCGGCCTGACGCTGCTCGTGCTCGAGCGCGGGATGCCCGGCTTCGAGCGCGGCCGCAACCTGGACAAGCTCGGACTGCACTGCCAGGACACGTCGGAGCTGATCTTCACCGATGTGATGGTGCCGAAAGAGAACGTATTGGGCGAGGTGGGGCGCGGATTCGAATATCTGATGAAAAATCTGCCGCAGGAACGGATGCAGATCGCGGTCGGCAGCCTCGGTCGCGCCCGCGCGGCGTTGCGCTGGACGATCGATTACGTGCGCGACCGCACCGCATTCGGCAAACCCATCGGGGCATTGCAGAACACCCGATTCGTCCTCGCCGATGTCGCCACCGAGGTGTCGGTGGCGGAGGCGTTCGTCGACCGCTGCGTCATCGAGCTCAATGCCGGGCGGCTGTCACCCGCTGACGCCGCGAAGGCCAAGTTGTGGGCGACGGAGATGGAGTTTCGGTGCCTCGATTCCTGCCAGCAGCTGTTCGGCGGTTACGGGTACATGCGCGAGTACCCGATCGCGCGCTCCGCGACGGACGCCAGGGTCACCCGTGTCTACGGCGGCACCTCGGAGATCATGCGCGAGATCATCGGCCGCGAACTGAAGCTCGCGCAGTGAAGGACGACCGCATGCAGGTGCGCAGCCACACCCTGGGCGACATCCCGCGCCGGACCGCCCGCAGGCATCCCAGCAAGGTCGCCCTCATCGACGGCGACGTCACGTTGACCTTTACCGAATTCGACGAGCTGGTCGACCGCGCCGCGGCGGCGCTGCGGGACAACGGGTTTTCGCCCGGTGACCGCGTGGCATTGCTGGCTCACAACTGCTGGCAGTACGCGGTACTTGCGTTCGCCACCGCGAGGGCGGGTGTCGTGCTCGTGCCGATCAACTTCATGCTCACCGCCGACGAGATCGCCTACATCCTCGGCCACAGCGGGGTCCGCGGATTCATCGTCGAGCACGACCTGATCCCCACGGCGGACGCAGCGATGGCCCGCAACGGATCGTCGCTCACCACCGTAGCGTTGAACGCCGACGGGCAACGCGCACCGTACGGCTGGCAAGACTTCGCGCACTGGCTGACCACCACCACTCTGCCACCCGACGTCGAGATCGCCGATGACCAGTTGCTTCGCCTGATGTACACCAGCGGCACCGAATCGCGCCCCAAGGGCGTGATGCACTCCAGCCGAAGCCTGGTGTCCAACTACGTCAGCACCATCGTGGCCGGGTCGATGTCGGAAGACGACATCGAGATTCACTCGATGCCGCTCTACCACTGTGCCCAGCTCGACAATTTCCTGGCGACCGATATCTACCTGGGCGCTACGAGCATCATCCTTCCGCGTCCCGATCCCGAGGTGATCTTGCGCAGCATCGAGGACCACGGGGCGACCAATTTCTTTGCCCCGCCGACCATCTGGATCAGCCTGCTGCGCTCGCCCATCATCGACGAAGTCGACCTGAGCAGCCTGCGCAAGGGCTACTACGGCGCATCGGCGATGCCCATAGAAATCCTGCTCGAGCTCCGCGAGCGCCTGCCTGACCTGCAGTTGTGGAACTTCTACGGCCAGACCGAGATGGCCCCTTTGGCAAGCGCATTGGGTCCGGCCGATCAGGCAGACCACGGCGGTGCGGCGGGCCGGCCCGCGATCAACGTCGAGACCACCATCCTCGACGACACCGATACCCCCGTTTCGGCCGGAGCGGTCGGAGAGATCGCGCACCGCGGACCGCAGCTCATGCTGGGTTACCTCGACGACCCGATACGCACCGCGGAAGCGTTCCGAGGCGGATGGTTCCATTCCGGAGACCTCGGCTTCTACGACGAATTCGGGCTGCTGCACGTCGTCGACCGCAAGAAGGACATGATCAAGACAGGCGGCGAGAACGTCGCCAGCCGCGAGGTCGAAGAAGTCCTGTACGGCCATCCGGGCGTAGAAGAAGTCGCAGTGTTCGGTGTCCCGCATCCGGTCTGGGTGGAGGCTGTTGTCGCGGCAGTCGTCCCGCGCGACGGCGCGAGCCCGACCGAGGCCGAACTGCTCACCCACTGCCGCAGCCACCTGGCCGGGTACAAGACGCCGAAACGGCTCCACTTCGTCGATGCGTTACCGAAGAACCCCAGCGGCAAGCTGCTCAAGCGTGATCTTCGCACCCGTTTCGGGTCAGAAAAACCGTTCCACTCACCGGACGCCTTCGCGCCGTAGCGCAGGTGGCGGCTATTGACTGGTGGCCATGAGCGAAGCCATCACGTTGACCGACGTCCAGGAGTTCATCGCGGGTTTCTGGTACCACTACGACCAGGGCCACTTCGATGAGCTGGCCACCCGGATCGGTGACGAAATGGAGTACCTCAGTCGTTCGGATTCGGGCCAGTGCCCGTTCGAGCATCTGCTGGCCGCCGAGCTGCACGGCGGTGCCGAGACTTTGGCGTGGCTGACGCAGCACCGGAACGAGAACCCCTACCCGTTGCGCCATCACGCGACCAACATCTTCCGCACAGGCAGCGAAGGCGCCGTGACCAACGTGCGCTTCTATCTGTATGTCAACCAGATCACCAACAACGTCCCGTTCGATGTGTCCAGTGGCGTCGTCGATGTCGGGATACGGCGGGCCGACCATGGCCTGGTTTTCACGTCGATGAGTGTGGTGCTCGACGCCGAGGATTCGATTCCCTTCGCTGAACACAGCGCCAAGAGTTCCGCCACGGCAGGCACGTGAGCACACCCTTCGACGGTGGCGTCGCCGTTATCACCGGTGCAGGCGCAGGCATCGGCGCGGGTCTTGCCCGACATGCCGGCTCGCTGGGCATGACGGTGGTGCTGGCCGACATCGATGCCAATGCGGTTGCGGCGCTTCGTGACGAGCTCGTAGCAGCGGGCGCGGGCGCTATCGACGTCGTGTGCGACGTCCGTGATCCGGAGGCGGTGTCCGCACTCGCCGAACGCACGTACCGGGACGTCGGACCGGTGCGGCTGCTCGTCAACAACGCAGGTGTCGAGCAGTTCGGGTTCCTATGGGACACCCCCGTCGAGAATTGGAATCGACTGGTCGACATCAACATCAGTGGAGTCTTCCACGGCGTGCGAGCATTTCTGCCGCCGATGATCGCCGCCGGTGAACCGGCGTGGGTGTGGAACCTCTCGTCGATCGGCGGCGTCGCCTCGGTGCCGCTGCAGACGCCGTACATCATGAGCAAACACGCGGTGCTGGCGCTCACCGAGTGCCTACGCCTCGAGGTCGAACTGGCCGGCCACAACCACATTCACGTCCAAGCGGTCCTGCCGGGTGCCGTGGTGTCGAACATCTTCGAATCCGCCGGTGGTGTGGACACCGGTGACGTCGCCGCCGCGGAGTCGCAGCGCGGCGCCATGCTCGACATCAAGGCCGACGCCATGGACCCGCTCGCGGCGGCCGAAGTCGTCTTCGACCAAGCTGCCCAGGGGCGGTTCTACCTTCTGACCCAACCCGACTACGTCGGCTCGGCGATGGCGGAACGCGCGGAAGCCCTGGTCTCCCAACGTCCGCCGGCACTACGGTCGGGCCGTCGGTTCGACCCCGAACAGCAATGACGCTCGACCCGGATGCCGCCGCGCGTGTCGCGTCGTTTGGTCCGATCCCGCCGATGCGAGAGCGCGGCCTGGCGGCGGTGCGACACGCGATCGAGTCCGCACCGCATCCCGACGACATGCCTGTCATGGCGAACGTCGACGACTGCGCGATCCCCGGGCCCGCCGGCCGAATTCCCGTTCGGATCTACCGCCCCACGGACACGACGGACGCGCCCGTGCTGGTCTACTTCCACGGCGGCGGCATGGTGATGGGGTCCAACCATTCATTCGAGCCACTGGCGAGAACCCTTGCCGCCCAGTCCAACGCCACCGTGATGTCGGTCGACTACCGGCTGGCTCCAGAGTTCGCCGCGCCCGCTCAGTTCGACGACGCATACGCGGCCACCGAGTGGGTTGCGGAGCACGCACAGCGCATAGACGTCGACGTCACACGACTGGCGGTCGTCGGAGACAGTGCCGGTGGCTCACTCGCTGCGGCGGTGGCGCTCGCGGCCCGCGATCGCGGCGGTCCCACGATCGCGTGCCAGGTGCTGCTCTACCCGGGCCTCGACCGCGACATGACGGTGGAATCGATGGTCGGACTTCCCGATGCGCCGATGCTCAGCCACGACGACATCGTCTACATGCATGAGCTGGCCGACGCAGGCAGCGGCGCGCCGCACGACCAGTACCGGGTGCCGGCCCATGCGGCCGACTTGAGCGCACTGCCGCCCGCCATAGTCGTTACCGCAGAATGCGATCCGATCCGCGACTGGGGCGAGCGCTACGCGTCACGGCTGCGCGACGCCGGCGTGCAAACCACACTCACGCGCTATCCCGGCGCCTATCACGGGTTCTTGATGCGGTCGGACGCCACCGCTCGCGGACGGCTGGCGATCGCTGAGGTGGGCGCCCTGCTGCGGGCGAAGTTCGACAACCCGGTGAACTTCCCGATCACCGGACACCCTGGTCCGCCCGCAGAGCGGTGCAGCCCACAATCGAGCGAACAAAGTCAGTAAGGAGACCATGACATGCTCACGGACGAGCGGCGAATGGAGCTTTCCGATGTGCTGCGTCCCGCCGCGCCGCCACGGGAGATCGACAATGTCTACACGGCCGACCAGAAGGAGCGACTACTCGACGTCGTCCGCACGCAGGGGCCATGGAAGCTGATCATTGCCCAGCACTTCGCCTCCGCGGAAGAGTTGATGGCGACGATGAGCGGCGCATTCCCCGAGGGTTTCGAACCGTCGCTCGACTTGTTCCTGACACCGACCTTTCGCGGCTACCTCGCCAACTACGGCACGGTCCTCTATCCCGAACTGCACGACTGCTTCTACAACCAGCGATTCGTCGAACTTGCAAAGAGCTACTGGAACGCCGACTACGCCAAGCCCGAGTTGATGCTATTCAACATCAACGGCCCGTGCGCCAACCGCGACCCCGGCCACCTTGACTCCCCGAGCTTTCGCGGCGTCCGTCACGAGAATGCGCCGACATGGCTGTGCAGTGTGATGGGCAAGTCCGGCCTGTTCCAGGACTACCTGATCAAGATGGCTCAGGTGATCACGTGGTTCTCGCTCGACGAAGGAAGCGGCTTCACCTACTGGCCTGACGGCCCACTGAAGGCACCGCAGCGACTGCTGCCTCCGGTGTTCAACCGGGGTGTGGTGGTCCAGAACGAGATGATGGTGCACCGCGGCGAGGCGAATGGTCCCCTCGAACAGCAGACTCCGGCCGGGCTCGCCTTCGACACGCTGTTCACCGGCGACCCGAGCGATCGCGACCACTGGCTGCTCAAGAACGGCGAGGACGTGATCGCCCGGCACCACACCGACGATCTGCGCTTCCTGGTGCACTGGTCGGCCGAAGTGTTCTCCGACTTCGACGAACTGAAGAAGAACATGGACGGCTCGGACGATCTCACCGCCGACAAGGCCATCGACATGATGGTCGACGATCTCAGTCGCAAAGGCATCAGACTCGATGTGCCGAGCGAGCCGCTGCACGATCCGGAATTCATCGGCGCGCTCAACGCGGCCTACGACCTCGGCGGCCCGGCGGTATACCCGGATGAGGCACCGATCAGCGCCTTCCAGCTGACCTGAGGATTGCGGGCGATGGAATGCGAGTGCGTCGAGCGCCAAGCGATCATCGATGTTCTCAACAGATACGCGACGTGTCTGGACACGCGAGACTGGTTGGGCCTGAATGACGTATTTCACCCGGAAGCGGTAGGAAACTACGCTGCCACGCTCACTGGGCGAGCGGCCATCGTCGAATCGATCCGCAGTTTTCTCGACGGCTGCGGGCCGTCGCAGCATCTTCTCGGCAACTATCAGATTGCGATCGACGGCGATGAGGCGCGCTCGGTGACCAAGGCGCGGGTGTTACACGTCGGGGCCGGGGACCGCGCGCAGCTGACCCCGTATGAAGCGATCGGCGTCTACCGGGATCGACATCTGCGTACAGCCGACGGATGGCGAATCATCCACCGTCACTTCGATGTCCAGATCGCCATGGGCGATATCAACGTCCTGCGGCCGGCTTGAAAGGAGCGATCATGCAGAGGTTCGATGACCGCCGGATCGTCATCACCGGTGCCGGCTCGGGTATCGGGCAGGCCACCGTCGCCCGTCTCCTCGAGGAGGGCGGCACAGTCGTCGCGATCGACGTCGCCGCCGAAGGGCTCGCGAGGACAACGGCTGCTGCCGAGGACGCGGGCACGGCGAAGCGATTGACGACCGCCGTCCTGGACATCTCCGACGAGGTTGCGGTTGGCAGCGAGGTCGCTGCCGCTGTCAACACCCTCGACGGGCTGGATGTGCTCGTCAATGCCGCGGCCATTCAGCTCTGTGCCCACACCCACGAACACACGCTGCACGACTGGAACACCACACTGGCGATCAACCTGACGGGCACGTTCCTGATGACGCGCGCTTCGCTTCCCGCGCTCATCGACTCCGGTCGCGGCGTGGTGGTCAACTTCACCTCCACCGCAGCCACTTTCGCGCATCCATACATGGCCGCGTACGCCGCGAGCAAGGGCGGCGTGCTGGCATTCACCCACGCACTGGCGCTGGAATACTCGAAACAGGGGCTTCGAGCGGTCAACATCCAGCCGGGTGGGGTGTCGACGGCGTTGGCCAACAGCACCCTCGACAAGATGCCCGAGGGATACGACTTGGCACTGTGGGCCAAGCAGACTCCGCTGCTGCACGGCAAGGAGAACGAAATCCTCGGCGACCCCAGCGCCGTCGCGGCCGTGATCGCGATGGTCGCCTCCGACGACGGAGCGTTCATCACCGGCACCGAGATCCGCGTCGACGGCGGCGCGCACGCCTGACGCTCAGCGCACCACCACCGAGCTGGGCTCGCGCGGTGCGCCCATCATGTCGCGGTGCGAGGGCGGCTGCCTGCCGTCCTCGTCGATGATGCCGTAGCGCTGCGCCATCTCGGCGCCGATGACGGTGTGGCCGGACAGCTCGGCGAGATCGGGATCGCGATACAGCGCGTCGATCACATGGCCGGTGAACTCCGGGGTTTCGGCATGCTCCGCCGTCTTGGCCAGCGCGTCCGGATGTCCGGCGAACGCACTGCGGAAGCGCTCGGTGAGCAGAATGCCCATCCAGATCGACACCGTGGCCACCCCGGTACCGCGGAAGTCGACCGCCATGTCGGCGGCCATCTTGTCCACGCCCGCTTTCTGGGCGCCGTACGCCGGGCCGTGCATGTAGCACACCGATCCCGGCGACGACGTGAACGCGATCAAAGCTCGGTCCCGCCGCACCAACAGCGGCGCGGCATACCAGGACGCCACATACGCCGACCGCAACCCGACGTCGAGCACGTCACCCAGCTCGAGTGGCTTCTCCCAGAACGGCTTTGGGCTGACCAGATCGTCGTGAATGGCCGCGGCGTTGTTCACTAACAGATCCAACCCGCCGTTTTCGTCGTCGACCCGCTTGAACAATGCGGCAACCGCATCGTCGTCGCGGTGGTCGACACTCACGGCGATGCCGCCGTCGCCAGGATCAGTCACGGTCCTGCCGGTCAGATACACCCGCCAACCGTCAGCTATCAGCGCGGAAGCGATGCCACGGCCGGCGCCGCGACTGGCACCGGTCACGACCGCCACCGGTGAATCGATGTGACCGCTCACGAGACGAGATTACGGTGCGGCGCGCACCGTCTCATCGACTATGGGCAATCGGCGCGCGGCCACCGCGTCGTGGATCGATTCCGTCAGCTCGGAGCAGGACAAGAACAGCGTGGGCCGGCCAGGAGTATCCAGTAGCGCGGCATTACGTCGCTGCGGGCAGCGAGCCATCGCGTCGGCGTCCCACTGCACGCTCGTCTGCTCCCAACTGCTCTTGCGGGCCAGTACTTCCGCACCGCATGTCCGGCACGCCACGGGCACCATCGGCACGTCGGCGAGCCGGTTGTCGGCCCGAAGGGTCACCCTGTCGCGCCCGAACGCTCGGCGATGTTCGCCTCGACTTCCTGCTGCCAGGCTTCGCGTGGGCGCGTGACATCGATCTCGTACTCGAACCGGTTTACCATGTCGGGTTCTACGTCGGCGAGGTCGACGTAGAACTGCTCGTACCACCGGCGCAACTGGTACACCGGCCCGTCCTCCTCGCACAGCAACGGGTTGTCGATGCGCACCTTGTTCTTCCAGATCTGCACGTCCTGCTCGAAGCCGACCTTGACCCAGTCGCCAAGCGCGATGGCGGCCTGCATTGCCGCTTCCTCGGGCAAGTGAGCCGACTTCTTAACGATGATTCCGTACTGCAGCACAAAGGAATTGGCATCGATCGGGTAATGGCAGTTGATGAGAATCGTCTTCTGGTCGTCGTTCTCGAAGTGGTAGGTCAGGTCGTCGATCATGAACGAGGGGCCGTAGTACGACGCCACTGAGGTCGTGCCGAGCAGTCGTGGCTGGCCTTCCGGATCCGGTATGTCCCCGCGAGAGCCGCTGTTCATGTACTGCGTCGCGAGGTGTCCTTCAAAAATGTTCTTGAACTGCGTCGGCATCGAGCCGTGGATGTAGAAGAAGTGCGCCATGTCCACGACGTTGTCGATGATCTCGCGGCAGTTGGTGTGAACGACGGTGGTGTACCAATGCCAGTCGGTCCAGTCGTCGCTCGCCGCACCCTCGATCCGGGGTATGGCGACTTCCGGCGGCGGCGGGTTGCGCTCGGGGTCGTTCCAGACGAACAGCATGCCGTCCTGTTCGAGGGTGGTCCACGTCGCGGTGCGGGCCAGCCTCGGCGTCCGCTTGCTGTAGGGCACCTTCTTGCATCGGCCGTCGCCGCCCCATCGCCAGTCGTGGAACGGGCAGGCGATCTCGTCGCCCTTCACGGTGCCCTGACTCAGATCCCCGCCCATGTGACGGCAGTAGCCGTCGAGCACGTTGATCTTGCCGTCGCCGCTGCGGAACACCACCAGCTTCTGGCCGAAGGCGCTCACCGAGTGTGGCTGGCCGTCGCCGAAGTCCCTGGTCAACCCCAGGCAGTGCCATCCGCGGGCAAATCTAATCGGTGCTGCTGCGGCTTCGATCTGCCGAATCTCGTCGGTTTCTGCGGTCCCTGGCTGCGACGTCATGCCCTCGTTCTACGCCCGCGGCGCGGCTCGTGGCGCGAATCGTCCCGCTGGGAGGGAAGATCCTCCGCGACAGTGACCGCCCCGACCTACTGTCGAAGCCGTGACGACTGCTGCGCCCACCACCGTTCCCGCCGGGATGCCCCTGCGCGATACGTCCGTCGACCTGCTCGTGGTGGGATCGGGCACCGGCATGGCCGCCGCGCTGGCGGCCGCCGAGCACGGACTCAAAGTGCTGATCGTCGAGAAATCGCCATACGTCGGCGGTTCCACCGCGAGGTCCGGCGGGGCCCTGTGGATTCCCGCGAGCCCGGTGCTCGAGGAGAACGGAGCCGGGGACACCGCGCAGAAGGCACGGACCTACCTGGACTCGGTCGTCGCCGGCACCGCTCCGCCGCAACGGTCAGCGGAGTTCGTCACCCACCTCGCGGCGACAGTCCAGATGCTGCGCCGCACCACGCCCATGCGGTTCACGTGGGCACGCGACTACTCCGACTACCACCCCGAGCAACCCGGGGGAAGTGCCGACGGGCGGACGTGTGAGTGCAGACCGTTCAACACCTCGCTTCTCGGCCGGTACCGCTCGTTGCTGCGCCCGGGGTTGATGGAGCCGACGATCCCGATGCCGACCACGAGTGCGGACTATCGCTGGATGAACCTGATGGTCCGGGTACCTCGAAAAGGCCTGCCGCTCATCGCCAAACGACTGGCTCAGGGCATCGGCGGCCTGATGCTCGGACGACGGTACACCGCAGGCGGACAGGCGCTGGCCGCAGGCTTGTTCGCAGGCGTCCTGCGCGCGGGCATCGGTGTGTGGACGCAGACCACGCTGGTGCGGCTGATCACCGACGGCGACCGGGTCACCGGAGCCGTCGTCACCCACAACGGACGCGAGGTCACCATCCAAGCACGGCGCGGCGTCGTGCTGGCCGCGGGCGGCTTCGACCACAACATGGACATGCGGTGGAAGTTCCAGTCCGAATCACTCGGCGAGCACACCAGCCTGGGTGCCGAGACCAACACCGGTGATGCGATCCGCATCGCTCAAGATGCTGGTGCCGCAATCGATCTGATGGATCAGGCGTGGTGGTTCCCTGCGGTGGCACCGGTGCCGGGGGGCGATCCGCTGGTCATGCTCGCCGAACGATCCCTGCCGGGCTCGCTGATCGTCGACCAGACGGGCCGGCGGTTCACCAATGAGTCGTCCGATTACATGTCGTTCGGCCAGTGCGTGCTCGAAAGGGAGCGTGCCGGTAACCCCGTCGAGTCCATGTGGATCGTTTTCGATCAGCAGTACCGCAACAGCTATGTCTTTGCCGCGGACCGCTTTCCGCGAATGAGTCTGCCGCAGTCGTGGTACGACGCGGGGATTGCCCACCGCTCCGACGATCTGGCCGAACTCGCGCGCATGATGAAGGTGCCCGAGGCGGAGTTCGTCGCCACCGTCGGCCGATTCAACGAGATGTCGCGCGCTGGACACGATTCCGACTTCGGTCGCGGACGCAGCGCGTATGACCGCTACTACGGCGACCCCACGATCACTCCGAACCCGAATCTGCGCCCGCTCGACCACGGCCCGTTCTATGCGGTCAAGATGGCGCTCAGCGACCTCGGTACGTGCGGCGGCCTGCGCGCCGACGAGCGCGCCCGGGTGCTGCGCGAAGACGGCACCGCCATCGCGGGGCTGTATGCGATCGGCAACACCGCCGCGAACGCGTTCGGCGCCACCTACCCCGGTGCGGGCGCGACGATCGCGCAGGGTCTGGTGTACGGATACATTGCCGCCCGCGACGCCGCCGCGACGTGATCACGCGTGGTCTGATGTCGCCGCCGGGGCGGCTCCGTCGTCGGCCTCGGCTTTCTTCTCGATCTCGTACCAGTATTCCGGTGCAGGCCAAGGGACTTTCGTTCGTCCACCGTCACCGACACGCGGGAACTCGGCCTCGGCCTCGTCGAGCTCCTTGATCATCTTCAGGGTCAGCTCGCGCTCGTTGGCGTAGTACCGCTCGGCCCAGTTCAGCGCTACTCGCGCATAGGCCCATGTCGTGTCGGCTCCCGCCCATTTGGCGTCCTTGGCCGCGCTGCGATGCATCTCGTCGGCGTAAGCCAGGTGTTCTTGCAGGATCTCGCGCAGCCTGGCGGGGTTGGTGAGGTGCCCCAGCGTCACCCGCAGCAGAGGACTGTGCTTGAGCACCGGCGGATCGAGCGGAGCGTCGTTTGCCCACCGGGTCACCGCCTCCATGCCCTCTTCAGTGATCTTGTACAGCCTGCGACTGCGAGGGCTGCCGTCGCTATCGACACGCGATGTCACGAAGCCGAGTTGCTCGAGCTTCTTGAGTTCGGAGTAGATCTGGCTGTACGCAGGGCTTCCGTAAAAGAACCGCATACTCCAATCGATCCACTTCCGGATGTCATATCCCGACAGCTCGTACTCGTACGACAGCATGCCCAATAGCGCCCAGCTGGTCGCCGCAAGGTTCGGCTTCCCCTGCTGGTCGCTGTCTTTCACCAGCTCAGACTAACAACCCAGGTCACACTCGAACGCGAACTGACCACTGGGCGGGAGACCTGGTTGCGGTCGGACTCCTCAAGGCTGAAAGTTGCGTGCACCGCGACTTGGGAAGGCGATGACAGAAACTCACGAACTGCTGACCGCGGCTGTGCGCCGTCTGATCGACGCCACCATCCGCACGGAAGTCGACTCGACCGCCATCGCAGCCGCAACCGAAAGGATCGAGGCGGCCACGGCGCATCTGAGCGAATCACTCCTACCGGGATCGTTCGGCGTGCAAACCGGACCGGACGGTCACCCGATCGCGTGGGGCAACGTCGTCATCGGGATCCGCAATCCCGTCGCGCCTCCCCTGGCTGTTCATCACGGCACGGACGGCGTGGTGCACACGGACTTCATTCTCGGCGCCGCCTACGAGGGGCCGCCGGGTCATGTCCACGGCGGTGTGTGCGCGATGATCCTCGACCACGTCCTCGGCGCCACCGCGCACCAGCCGGGTAAGCCCGCCGTCACCGGCACGCTGACGCTGCGCTACCTCCGCGGCACCCCCCTGGGGCGGCCGCTGCGCGCCCAGGCGCATGTCGAGCGCATCGAGGGTGCGAAAACGTTTGCCGTCGGCCACATCGCCGGCCCCGGTGGGATCACCGTCGAGGCGGAGGGCGTGTTCATCCATCCGAAGCGAGGTCGGGCAGATGGCTGACAATTCTGGTCCGACCCAGCAGTATCTGCCTATGGCACCTCTTCAGCGATACAACGATCGTCGAGTCCTGATCACCGGTGGCGGCTCCGGGATCGGTCAGGCGACCGTGCTGCGGATCCTGGACGAAGGCGGCCGGGTGGCGGCGGCGGACGTGAGCGAGTCCGGTTTGAAGGACACCGTCGCCAAGGCCGAACCGCACCGCGACCGGCTGACGGCGGTGGTCCTCGACGTCTCCAGTGAGGAGTCTGTGAAGCAGGGCGTGGCCCAGGCCGTCGAAGCGCTCGGAGGTCTCGACGCGCTGGTGAACGCGGCGGGGATATTGCGGTCGGTGCATTTTCTCGAAACCACGCTTGCCGATTTCGAACAGGTGCTGCGGATCAATCTGATCGGCACGTTCCTGATGACGCGAGAGGCCATCCCCGCGTTGCGCAACGGCACCGACCCTGCCGTCGTCAACTTCAGTTCCACCTCCGCGGCCTTCGCGCACCCCTACATGTCCGCCTACGCAGCGTCGAAGGGCGGGGTTCAAGCGATGACCCACACGCTCGCGCTGGAGTTCGCGAAGGAGCGGATCAGGTTCAACTCGGTTCAGCCCGGCTCGATCTCGTCCGGAATGACCGACGGCACCGGCGAATCCAAACAGAGCGTCGGTCCCGGACTGCCAGCCGACGCCGACTTCTCGCTGTTCGGCAAGATCATGCCGACCCTCCCGGTGGACGGCGGCGGCATGTTCGCCAGGCCGGACGCCGTCGCCGCTGTGGTGGCGATGCTCGCCTCCTCGGATGCCTATTTCGTGACGGGGACCGAGGTGCGAGTCGACGGCGGAACCCACATGTAACGTGCTTTCAATGACGACCCCCGAGCGGCCCCTCCGTGTGATTCAGTGGACCACGGGCAACATCGGCCGACGATCGCTGCACGCGATCATCGGCCGCGATGACATGGAACTCGTCGGCGTTTACGCCCACGGCGCGGACAAGGTGGGAGTCGACGCGGCCGAGCTGTCGGGCTGGCCCGAACCCACCGGCATCAAGGCCACCAACGACATCGCGGAGCTCATCGCGTTGGCACCCGACGCCTGTTGTTACAACCCGCTGTGGCCCAGCATCGATGAACTCGTCGCACTGCTCGAAGCCGGCGTGAACGTGTGCACCAGCGCCGCCTGGATCACCGGCGGCAAGCAGACACCCGAGGATCTGACGCGCATCCGGAAAGCTTGCGAGAAAGGCAATTCCACGATCTTCGGCAATGGCGCCCACCCGGGCATGACGAACATGGTGGGCATGGTGCTGTCAGGCTCGTGCGAGCGGGTCGACGAAATCCGGATCACCGAATCGGTCGACTGCTCGACGTACGAGTCGGCGGGAACGCAGACGGCGATGGGCTTCTCGCAGGACCCCGACACCCCGGGTCTGGCCGAGAGCGTGCGACGCGAGAGCGAGGTGTTCGCCGAATCCGCCGCGATGATGGCCGACGCCATCGGCGCCAAGCTCGACAGAATGACGTTCGACGTGACGTTCACGCCCGCGACCGGCGACAGCGATCTGGGATTCATGCAGATCCCCTCGGGCACCGTCGGCGGTGTCATGGGCTATCACCGCGGCTGGGTGGGCGACAAGAACGTCGTCAGCGTCGGATTCAACTGGATCATGGGCAGCCACGTCACCCCGCCCAAGCCGCTCGAACACGGTCACGTCATCCAAGTGTTCGGCCTGCCGAACATGCGCACGGTGCTGCACTGCCTGCCGCCCAAGGACTGGACCGAGCCCGGATTCATGGGCCTCGGCATGATCTACACGGCGATGCCGGTCACCAACGCCGTGCCCGCAGTCGTCGCGGCCGCACCGGGCATCGTCACGCTCAAGGACCTCCCGCCGGTCACCGGCCGGGTGGCCCGCTAATCGGCGGTCTGGACGACGACGCCGATGGCGCCGGCGCCGAGGTGAATCGCCAACACCGGGCCCATGTCGGTGACGGTGAGCGAGTCGATCTGCGGTAAGCGCGCGGTCAGCGCGGCGCCCATTTCGTCTGCGCCATCGTGATTGTCGACGTGGTGGACGGCGATCCTCGCGCCGCCCTCGCCGACGATCTCCGCGACCCGCTCGACCATGGCGGTGTGCGCCTTGGTGAGCGTGCGCACGCGCTGATCCAGCACGAGTCGACCGTCCACATCCAGACACAGCAGCGGCTTGAGCGACAGCGCCGTGCCCAGCCACGACGCCGCCGTGCCGATCCGCCCGCTGCGCCGCAAGTTGTCCAGTCGGTGCACAACGATGAACGCGTGAGTGCGCGGCACCGCCGAACGGGCTTCCGCCTCAACGGCTTCCAAATCCTCGCCGGCAGCTGCCGCGTCTGCCGCGGCGCACGCGACAAACCCGACCCCCATCGCCGCCGATCGCGAATTGACCACGCGGACCGAGGGGCCGAACTCGCGGGCCGCCTGCACCGCCGTGCTGAAGGTGCTCGACAGCGCGGCGGAGAGGTGGACTGCGACGACACCGTCGCCGTTGCTGTCGGCCAGCGCCTGCCGGTACGTCTCGGTCAGCGCCGCCGGCGATGCCCCCGAGGTCGTCGCGCGCGGGCGGTCGTGAATGTCGTTGGGCACGTCGTCGACACCGTCACGGAGATCGGCGCCGTCCACCAGGACATGCAGCGGCACCTGACGGATGTTGTTCTGCTTCAGCTCATCTGCCGTCAGACGGGACGACGAGTCCGTCACGACGATCACGGACATGCCACGCCGGCCTCCGCGAGCGCCTTGAGCATCAGGTCGGCCACGGCCTGGTGCGCTTCGAAATTCCAATGGATGCCATCTGGATTCCCCCGGCCGCTCATGACCTCGTCGCCGACGGCGGCCTTCAGGTCGACGAGGGGAATGCCGTGTTCGGCCGCCCATGCGGTGATCGCCTTCACCGTGCCTTCGCGGCCGTGGTGCGCCTTTCCGTAGGTCTCGGCGATGTGCACCGAAGGCAACGACGCCACCACCGGGATTCCGGGACGGTTGAAATCGATGGCGCCACGCGTCATCTCGAGGTATTCGACTGACACGTGGGGCGGCAGCGCCGCACGGGACACCGGCGAGAGGCGCGGCTGAAGCCAGCCGTACCCATCGCGCGCCCAGCGCCGCAGCCACGCCGGACGGATGTACCGGATCAGCTCGCGCAGCGCGGTGGGCAGCGGCGACGGCAGCGAATCCATCCCACATGTCGCGAACACCACCGCACCCGCACGCGGCAGCGCCGCCCAGGCCCGCGGGTCCTGGGTGGCGGCCCACCACACGTCGCGGCAGGTCCAGCCGATCCGGCCGATGAGCTCGACATCCCAATCAAGCTGTGCAGCAACGATATTAGGCCATATACGTGGGTCGTCGGACGGCAGCCCGCCGGTCGGGCCGTAGTACGACAGCGAGTCGCAGAACAGCAGCAGCGTCGGGCGGACGGGATCAGAGGACATCGTTGGCAACCTGCGCCGAGGCGTTCCACACGTCGAGCCGCCAGCGAATGTCCGTTGGCGCGGCGTCGACGTCGCTGTGCGCGGACAACTGCACCCAGCTGCAGTTGCCCATGCCGCCGAGGATCGGCCAATTGTCGACGGGCAAACCGAGCAATCCAGCGGTCAGCGCGGCGATCAGCCCGCCGTGAGCGACGAGCACCACCGGCCGTTCCGGATCGTCGACACCCCAATCCGCATGCTCGGCGAGCAGCTCGTTCACCAGCGGCATGCTGCGCGCGGCCACGTCGACCCGGCTCTCTCCGCCATGCGGTGCCCAGCGGGCGTCTTCGCGCCACGCCAGCCGGGCGCCCGGCGCCTGGGCGTCGACCTCGAGATGCGTCAACCCCTGCCAGTCGCCGAGGTGCGTCTCGCGAAGCCGGGTGTCCAATTGCACTGGCATTCCGGCGCGCTCCCCCAGGCTGACCGCGGTGTCCAGCGCCCGTCGCAGGTCAGAGGACACGATGAGCAACGGCTGCCGCTTGGCCAGCACCTCGGCCGCGGCAACGGCCTGATCCCGGCCCAGATCGGACAGTTCGGTGTCCAGTTGGCCCTGCATGCGGCTGCCCGCGTTGTACTCGGTCTGCCCGTGACGCAGCATGACCAGTCGGCGGATCCTCACGAGTCGGATTCCTCCGCTCTTCGCGCAAGCGGCTCATCGGATTCCAGATCCACCGCGATGACGGGGCAGTCACGCCACAGCCGATCGAGGGCATAGAAATCGCGCTCGTCCTGATGCTGGATGTGCACAACGATGTCGACGAAATCGAGCAGCGTCCACCGTCCCTCGCGGCCGCCTTCCCGCCGGGCCGGCTTGTGCCCCGCCAGCCGCATCTTCTCCTCGACCTCGTCGACGATCGCGTTGACCTGCCGCTCGTTGGACGCCGACGCGATGACGAAGCAGTCGGTGATGACCAGCTGCCCCGAAACGTCGATCACGGTGACGTCCTCGGCGAGCTTGGACGACGCCGCCCGCGCGGCCACCGTCGCCATGTCGATCGCCTCTTGGGATGCGCTCATCGGGGGGACTCCTCCGCCAACGAATTGGCCTCGTACAGCTTGCGTTTGGCCACGTACTGCACCACACCGTCGGGCACCAGATACCAGATGGGCCTGCCCTTTTCGGCGCGCCTACGGCAGTCGGTCGACGAGATCGCCAGCGCGGGAACCTCCACGAGGCTCAGCGCTTCAGGCGGCAGCTCGGCCATGGCCGCCTTGATGTGCTGACCGTCGAGCTCGTAACCGGGCCGGCTGACTCCGACGAATTTGGCGATGGAGAACATCTCCTCCCAGTTCTGCCAGGACAGAATCGACGCCAGCGCGTCGGCTCCGGTGATGAAGTACAGGTCCGCGTCCGGGTTGAGCGCACGCAGGTCGCGCAGGGTGTCCTTGGTGTAGGTCGGACCGCCGCGGTCGATGTCGACGCGGCTGACCGAGAACCTCGGGTTGGACGCGGTGGCGATGACGGTCATCAAATAGCGGTCCTCGGCGGCGGTGACGTGGCGGTGATGCTTCTGCCACGGCTGACCGGTCGGGACGAAAACCACCTCATCGAGCTCGAACAAGTCGGTGACCTCGCTGGCTGCGACCAGGTGGCCGTTGTGGATGGGATCGAACGTCCCACCCATCACGCCCAGCCTGCGTCGCGAAACCACGATTGACCAGCTTACTTCCCGCGTCGAGCGTGGGCTTGACGCACGGTTTCGGCCGACAAAGTGTGCGGGTAACCCACGTTCGCGCCGAACCTAGACCGGCAGCAGCGCATCGATGACCGAGGCCAGCTGCTTGGCGGACCGACATTCGTGCATCGTGATGACGTCCTGATAGCGCGGCACCGCCGAGTCGCCGCTGCCCCATAGGTGCCGCGGCTCGGGGTTGAGCCAGTGCGCGTGCCTGCTGGAGTTGACCATGTGCGCCAGCAGCTCGATCTCGGGGTTGCGATAGTTGTTGCGCCCGTCGCCGAGCACCAGCAGGGAGCTGCGCGGCGACAGCACATTCGGCCAGGTGTTCATGAACGAGGCGAACGCATGCCCGTAGTCGGAGTGGCCGTCGCGGGTGTACACCCCGGCTTCGCGGGTGATCCGCTGCACGGCGACCGCCAGGTCGGCGTCCGGCCCGAACAACTCGGTCACCTCGTCGGTGGTGTCGATGAACGCGAAGACCCGAACCCGGGAGAACTGCTGGCGCAGCGCGTGCACGAGCATCAACGTGAAATGACTGAAACCGGCAACCGACCCGGATACGTCGCACAGCACCACCAGTTCGGGCCGCGCCGGATGCGGCTTCTTGAGCACCACGTCGATCGGCACGCCGCCGGTCGACATCGATTTGCGCAGTGTCTTGCGCAGATCGATCTCACCCTGTCGCGCCCGGCGCCGCCGGGCGGCCAGCCGGGTCGCCAGCGTACGCGCCAGCGGCTTCACGACGCGTTGCATCTGACGCAGCTGTTCGCCTGAGGCACGCAGGAACTCGACGTTCTCCGCGAGCTGCGGCACGCCGTACATCTGCACGTGGTCGCGGCCCAGCTGTTCAGCGGTGCGACGTTTCGTTTCCGCCTCGACCATTCGACGCAGTTGATTGATGCGTTGCGCCGCCATCGCTTTGGCGATCTGCTCCTGGGTTGGCGTCGGTTCGTCGCCGTAGGGGGCGAGCAGGCCGGCCAGCAGCCGGCCTTCCAGGTCGTCGAGGTTCATGGCCTTGAGCGCCTGATAGGACGAATAAGACGGGCCGCGGCTGGAGTTGTACCGCCCGTGCGCCTCGACGATCTGGGCGATCATCCGCTGGAGCCGCTCGTCCAGATTGGCCAGATCCTCGTTGGCTTCCAATAGGTCCAACAGCGCCTGCCGCATGGCGTCGACATCCTCGGGCGGCAATCCCTCGGGCTCGCCGCCCGTTTCGTCGTCATCGTCGACGAAGACGGTCTTCGCGCCCAGCGCCGCGGGAAACCACAGATCGAACATCGCGTCGTAGGTCTCGCGGTGATCGGGGCGGCGCAGCACCGCGCATGCAAGACCCTCGCGCAGCTGTTCCCGACTCTGCAGTCCCAGTACCGACATCACCCGCCCGGCATCGACGGTTTCCGACGGACCCACCGAAATCCCCTGCCCGCGCAGCGCTTCCACGAACTCGACCAGGTGGCCGGGTATTCCGTGCGGCGCCAACGGCTGCGGTGGGCGGGTTCGGCGGACTGCCATCAGTTCTCTCCTAGTTCAGGCGTAGCTCGCCGGAGGCCTTGATCTGATCGGACTGGTGTTTGAGCACCACTCCGAGAGTCGCCGCGATGGTCGCGTCGCTGATCGTGTCCAGCCCCAGTGCCAGCAGGGTGCGGGCCCAGTCGATGGTCTCGGCCACCGAGGGGAGCTTCTTGAGCTGCATACCGCGCAGCACACCGATGATGCGAACCAGTTCCTCGGCGAGGTGTTCGGGCAGTTCGGGCACGCGGGACAACAGGATGCGCCGTTCCAGCTCGGCATCGGGAAAGTCGATGTGCAGGAACAGACACCGGCGCTTGAGCGCCTCTGACAGTTCACGAGTGGCATTGGAGGTCAGCACGACGAAAGGTTTGCGCTCGGCGACGATGGTGCCCAGTTCGGGCACCGTCACCGCGAAGTCGCTGAGCACCTCCAGCAGCAGGCCCTCGATCTCGATGTCCGCCTTGTCCGTCTCGTCGATCAGCAGGACCGTCGGCTCGGTGCGTCGGATCGCGGTCAGTAGCGGACGCGTCAGCAGGAACTCTTCGCTGAACACATCGGTTTTGGTCTGGTCCCAGTCACCGGAGCCGGCCTGGATGCGCAGGATCTGCTTGGCGTGGTTCCACTCGTACAGCGCGCGGGCCTCGTCGACGCCCTCGTAGCACTGCAGCCGCACCAGACCTGAGCCGGTCGCCTGCGCGACCGCGCGGGCCAGTTCGGTCTTGCCCACACCGGCGGGACCTTCGACCAACAACGGCTTGCCCAGCCGGTCGGCAAGGAATACCGCTGTGGCGGTTGCGGTGTCGGGAAGGTAGCCCGTCTCGGCGAGCTTCTTGCCGACATCGTCGATGTCTGCGAACAACGGTGCTGGGCGCGCGGGGACGCTCACTCGGCTACTCCTAATCAGGCGGGACGGGTCTGGCCGTCGCCCCACACAATCCACTTGGTCGATGTCAGTTCTGGCAGGCCCATCGGGCCCCTGGCGTGCAGCTTCTGGGTCGAGATGCCGATCTCGGCGCCGAACCCGAACTGCTCGCCGTCGGTGAACGCCGTCGATGCGTTCACCATCACCGCCGCGGCGTCCACCCGCTCTGTGAACCGTTGTGCAGCAGCAAGATTGGTTGTCACGATGGCTTCGGTGTGACCGGTGCCGTATTCGTTGACGTGCTCGATCGCGGCGTCGAGACCGTCGACCACCGCGACCGCGATGTCCATCGACAGGAACTCCGCTCGAAGTTCGTCGTCCGACGGATTCTCGTGCAGCGTGACGCCAGCGTCGCGCAGCGCTTTCGTCAGCCGCGGCAGCGCGGTGTCGGCGATCGCGGCGTCGATCAACAGCGATTCGGCGGCATTGCACACGCTGGGCCTGCGCGTCTTGGCGTTGAGCAGAATGCGTTCGGCGACATCGAGATCGGCCGATTCGTGCACGTACACATGACAATTGCCGACACCGGTCTCGATGGTGGGGACCATCGCGTCGCGCACCACGGCGTCGATCAGCCCTGCTCCCCCACGCGGGATCACGACGTCGACGAGACCGCGGGCCTGGATCAGATGCGTGACGCTGGCGCGGTCGGCGCTGGGAAGCAGCTGCACGACGTCGGGTTCGAGCCCCTCACCGACCATCGCTGCCCGCAGCGCGGTGACGAGCGCTTCGTTGGACTGGGCCGCCGACGAGCTTCCGCGCAGCAGCGCCGAATTGCCGGACTTCAGCGTCAACCCGAACGCGTCGACGGTGACGTTCGGCCTGCCTTCATAGACGATGCCGACCACGCCGAGCGGGACGCGCTGCTGGCGCAATTGCAGGCCGTTGGGCAGCGTGCGCCCGCGCAGCACCTCGCCGATGGGGTCGGGCAGCCCGGCGACCTGTCGCAGTCCGGCGGCGATGCCGTCCACACGCTGAGGATTCAGCGCGAGCCTGTCGAGCATGGCGTCCGGTGTGCCTGCGGCTCTGGCGCCCTCGAGATCGCGCTCGTTGGCGGCGAGGATCTCGTGCACCCGCGCAAGCACCGCGTCTGCCGCGGCATGCAGCGCGCGGTTCTTGGTTTCGGTGGACAGCGTGGCCAGGGTGCGGGCGGCGACGCGGGCCCGGCGGGCGGCGTCGTGGACCTGCGAGCGCAAGTCGGACCCAGGCCCATCTGTCGCTTCACTCCAGGCTGCAGCCTGCACACTCATTGAGCCAGCGTATCGAACCTCTCTGGGCAGTTCGACACGTGTCAGGTAGCGGGCCTGGGCTAGCTTGGCTGTTATGGCCGCACGGGTCTGTGTTGTGGGCAGTGTCAACGCCGATCTGACGTTCACCGTGAACGCGTTACCGCGGCCCGGCCAAACGGTGCTGGCGTCCGCACTGCTGTCCTCACCAGGGGGCAAGGGCGGAAATCAGGCGGTGGCCGCGGCGCGCGCGGGCGCATCGGTGCAGCTTGTCGCCGCTCTCGGTAGCGACGCGACCGCCGAGCAGTTGCGCGCGCACCTGTCCGCGAACGACGTAGGGCTCGACGGGCTGGTGTCGGTGGCCGGGCCCAGCGGCACGGCGGCCATCGTGGTGGACGCCGCGGCCGAGAACAACATCGTGGTCGCCCCCGGCGCCAACGCCAAGTTGTCTGTCGACTCCGCCGACGTCCAGGCAGTCATCGCCGACAGCGATGTCGTTCTGCTGCAGCTGGAGATCCCGATCGCCACCGCGATCGCTGCCGCACGCGTCGCCCGGGCCGCCGGCGCGACAGTCATCGTCAACGCCTCCCCGTCCGGCGCGCGGCCGCACGATCTGCTCGCACTGTCCGAACTGGCCGACGTCGTCGTCGTCAACGAAGCGGAAGCTCGTGAATGGCACTGGCCCGTCGCCCATCTTGTGATCACCCGCGGCAGGCGAGGCGCGAGTTACCTCGGCGAGGACGAACGCTTCGATGTCCCCGCGCCGCGGGTCACGCCCGTCGACACCACGGGTGCGGGCGACGTATTCGCCGGCGTGCTGGCCGCCGGCTGGCCGACCGGCCACGAGGTCGCCCTGCGCCGGGCATGCGCGGCCGGGGCACTGTCGACGCTGGTGCCGGGCGCGGGCGACTGCGCGCCGTACGCCGAGGCCATCGATGATGCGGTTTCCAACAGAAAAGCGAGCGAGGGACATTTATGACGAAGACCGGGCCACCGCGGCCACCCGAGGGCGACTGGCTGGGCACCCCGTACCTGCGCTTCACCCGTGAGGGTGCGTTCGGTGTGTGCACGCTGGACCGGCCCGAGGCACGCAACGCGATGACACCCGCGATGTACTTCGGTATTCGGTACGCGGTCAGGCACGTCGACGCCGACCCGGATCTGGCCGGCTTGCTGATCACCGGCACCGGTGACGTGTTCGCCCCCGGCGGCGACATGGGCGGCGGCGACGGCAGCGACGATTGGCTGACGTTCGGTTCGGCGCTTGGCATGGACGTCACACCGTTCGAGACGCTGCGCCAGTCGGTGAAGCCCGTGGTCTCGGCGGTGAACGGGTTGTGTCAGGGCGGCGGGTTGCAGATCGCGCTGTGCAGTGACATGACGGTGGTGAGCGATCGGGCGACGTTCCGAGTACCCGAGCTGCTGCGCGGCATCGCCGACACGTACTACAGCCAGATGCTGGCGCGCCTCATCGGCCCGGTCCGCACCCGCGATCTGATGTTCACCGGCCGCACGCTGACCGCGCAGGAGGCCCACGAGTGGGGCATGGTCGCGCGGATCGTCCCGCACGACGAGCTCCTCGATTCCGCCCGCGAAGTGCTCGGTCAATGCTGCCGGACCGCACCCGCGGCCAGGGGCTTGGTCAAGTCCAGCCTGGACAACTACCTAGGACTGTTCGACCGCATCGGCATGCAGGCCGGCCTGTCCGGGCCCGAGGCCCTGGAGGGCTTCATGTCGTTCAAGGAGCGGCGTTCGCCCAACTGGGTGCACCCCGACCTGCGCCTCGACGGCCGCCTCTAGACGCGATTTAATAGTTCAGGGTTTTCTGAATACAGAATCTGATGTACCGTCAGTCCCATGCAGGCGGTGACTCACAGCGACGCGCTCTCACGCTTCGGATACGCACTGTCCGATCCGACCCGCGCCGAAATCCTGTTGATGCTGCGCGACGCGCCCGGTTACCCGTCCGACCTGGCCGACAAGATCGGGGTGTCGCGTCAGATCCTGTCCAACCACCTCGCCTGCCTGCGCGGCTGCGGTCTGGTGGTCGCCCACCCCGAGGGCAGGCGTAGCCGCTACGAATTGGCCGACAAGCGGATCGCGCACGCCCTCGACGATCTGGTCGGCCTGGTCCTCGCCGTCGATCCGGCGTGCTGCCCGGCCGCCGAAACCGACGACTGCTGCTGATGACCGCCCTGACCGAGGCGCGGCGGGCAGTGCTTACCCGTCGGATCCGACTTCTGGTGGCCGCCACCATCGCCTACAACGTGGTCGAGGCGGTGGTGGCGCTGGCCGAAGGCACCAGAGTGTCGTCCTCGGCGCTCATCGGATTCGGCCTCGACTCCGTTGTCGAGATCTCGTCGGCGGCTGCGGTCGCGTGGCAGTTCTCGGCCGCCGACCCGGAAGCGCGGGAGAAGACGGCGCTGCGCTTCATCGCGTTCTCGTTCTTCGCGCTCGCGGCCTACGTCACCGTCGACGCGGTGCGCGCATTGGCCGGCATCGGTGAGGCGCGCCCGTCGACCGTCGGCATCGTGCTTGCCGCGCTCAGCCTGGCAATCATGCCGGTACTGTCATTGACCCAACGGCGCGCCGGCCGTGAGCTCGGATCGCTCTCAGCCGTAGCGGATTCCAAGCAGACACTGCTCTGCACCTACCTGTCGGCGATTCTGCTGGCCGGTCTGCTGCTCAACAGCGTGCTCGGCTGGTCGTGGGCCGACCCCGTCGCAGCGCTCGGTATCGCCGCGATCGCCGTGCGCGAAGGCGTCAACGCCTGGCGCGGAGACCCATGCTGTCCATGAACGTCCTGAAAGGACCCGAATAAAATGGTCATGCCCACCATCGCGCTGGTGCTCTTCGCGGTGTTCGCGCTACTCGGATTCGGTTGGCGCAGTTGGGAACAGCGGCGGCGCACCGGATCCACCGGATTCCGCGGCATCAGCGGCCGCCCCGGATCGGTCGAGTGGTTCGCCGGAGTGGGATTCATCATCTCCATGGGTATCGCGGTCTTCGCGCCCATCCTGCAGATGCTCCGCGTGGTCGCGCCGGTGAATTTCCTGCACGCGCCGTGGATCCAAATCACGGGCGCCGTCATCGCCGTGATCGGTATCGCCACCACCGTGTACGCGCAGCTGGACATGGGTGACTCGTGGCGGATCGGCGTCGACAAGAGCGAGACGACGACACTGGTGCGCACCGGCGTCTTCGGGTGGGTGCGCAACCCGATCTTCACCGCGATGATGACGTTTGGCCTCGGACTCGCCCTGATCACACCGAATCCGGTCGCCGTCATCGGATTCGCTCTGCTGATCGTCACGATCGAGCTTCAGGTGCGCGTGGTCGAGGAGCCCTACCTGCTGACCGCGCACGGCGAGGCCTATCGCGATTACCTCGCTGCTGTCGGCCGGTTCATCCCCGGAGTGGGACGCACTTAGTCCTCGGGGATCTCGCGTTCGATCTCGTCGAGCCAGATGCGCGCCGACATGTCCGACGGCGCCCGCCAGTCACCCCGCGGTGACAGCGATCCACCGTGCGACACCTTCGGCCCGTTGGGCAGCGCCGACCGTTTGAATTGAGAGAAGGAGTAGTACCGCTGCGCAAACACCTGCAGCCAGTGACGAATCTCCTTCAGCGAGTAAGCGGGCCGCTTGTCCATCGGGAAGCCGGACGGCCAGTCGCCGCGCTCAGGATCACTCCACGCGTGCCACGCCATGAATGCGATCTTCGATGGCCTGAACCCGTAACGCAGCACGCTGAACAGCGAAAAGTCCTGCAGCACATACGGTCCGACTTTGGCCTCGCTGCTCTGAATCTCCTCGTCCTCACCGCTGGGCACCAGTTCCGGTGTGATCTCGGTGTCGAGAACCGACTGCAGCACCTCGTTGACGGTGTCGTCGAATTGGTTCGACGAGATGACCCACCGGATCAAATGCTGAATCAGTGTCTTGGGCACTCCGCCGTTGACGTTGTAATGCGACATCTGGTCGCCGACGCCGTAGGTAGACCAGCCGAGTGCGAGCTCGGAGAGATCGCCTGTGCCCAGCACGATTCCGCCGCGTTGGTTGGCCAACCGAAACAGGTAGTCGGTGCGAAGACCCGCCTGCACGTTCTCGAAGGTGACATCGTAGACCTTCTCACCACGCGCAAACGGATGATCCATCTCCTTGAGCATCAACTCCGCCGTTGACTTGATGTCGATCTCGGCAAACGTGACTCCGAGTGCATCCGCGAGCCGGCTGGCATTGTTCTTGGTGTGCTCACCGGTCGCGAAGCCGGGCAGCGTGAACGCGAGAATGTCACTACGTGGGCGGTTTTCGCGATCCATGGCGCGGGCGGCGACGATCAGCGCGTGCGTCGAGTCCAGTCCGCCGGAGAGTCCGAGCACCACCTTGGGGTAGTTCAGTGCGCGCAGCCGCTGCTCCAGTCCGGCGACCTGAATGTTGTAGGCCTCGTAGCAGTCGTGTTCCAGCCGTGTGGGATCCGCGGGCACGAACGGGAAGCGCTCCACCTCGCGGAGCAAACCGATGTCCCCGGCAGGCGGATCGAGCGTGAACTCCACCCTCCGGAACGACTCGGGGGTGATGCCCTGATGGATGCGGTTGTCGTCGAACGTGCCCATCCGCAGCCGCTCGGAGCGAATCAGTTCCAGGTCGACGTCGGCCGTGGATCGGCGCTCTCCCTTGGGAAAGCGCTCGGACTGCGCGAGGCAGACACCGTTCTCCCACACCATGGTCTGGCCGTCCCAGGCCAGGTCCGTGGTCGATTCGCCTTCACCGGCCGCGGCGTAGACGTACGCGGCGAGGCAGCGCGCCGACGCGGAGCGGGCCAGCAGGCAGCGGTCATCGGCACGGCCGATCGTGATGGGGCTGCCGGACAGGTTGGCCAGCACCGTCGCACCCGCAAGCGCGGCCTTCGCGCTCGGTGGCACAGGCACGAACATGTCCTCGCAGATCTCGACGTGCAGGACGAAGCCAGGTATGTCGGTTGCCGTGAACAACAGGTCGGGTCCGAATGGCACATCCGCGTCGCCCATCCGGATCGCGCCGCGCACCAGATCGCCGGCGGCTATCTGACGCTTCTCATAGAACTCGCGATAGGTCGGCAGGTAGGACTTGGGCGCGACGCCGAGCACGCGGCCGCGATGGATCACGACCGCGGTGTTGTAGATCCGGTGCGCGTAGCGCAGCGGTGCGCCCACCACGAGGACGGGCAGCAGATCGCCCGACGCCGCCGTGATGTCCAGCAACGCATCCTCGACCGCGTCCAGCAGGGTGTCCTGCAGCAGGATGTCCTCGATCGAATATCCCGACAACGTCAGCTCGGGGAACACCGCCAGGCCGACCCCGTCGTCGTGACAGCCCCGCGCGATCCGCAGCACCGACTCCGCGTTGGCGGCGGGGTCGGCGAGGGTCGTCTGGTGGGTACAGGCGGCAACACGGAAGAAGCCCTGCCCGTACGCCGAGTAGAAATCCATGGTTCATTGTTGCCCGAAAACAGATCGGGGTATGCAACTCCCCATGAGTGACACTGCTCTGCTGGTCATCGACATGATGAACACCTATCAACACGAGGATGCCGACGCGCTGGTGCCCAACGTCGAGAACATCGTGGATCCGCTGGCGGGCCTCATTTCGCGCGCCCGTGACCGCGAGGACGTCGACCTGGTCTACGTCAACGACAACTACGGCGACTTCACGGCGGACTTCGACGACGTCGTGAAGGCCGCCCTGGACGGCGAACGTTCAGATCTGGTGACACCCGTCGCCCCCGACAAGGACAGCCTGCGAGTCACCAAGGTGCGCCACAGCGCGTTCTACGCCAGCTCGCTCGCGTATCTACTCCGCCGACTGGAGACCGAGCGTTTGATCATCACCGGGCAGGTGACCGAACAGTGCATTCTCTACAGCGCGCTCGACGCCTATGTGCGGCATTTTTCGTTCATCGTCCCCCCGGACTGCGTGGCCCATATCGATCCCGAACTCGGGGATGCCGCACTGACCATGATGAACAAGAACATGCACGCAGAGCTGGTACCGGCTGAGAAGTGCCTGCGCTGACGAATCCGCACCCTTGTGTTGGCCTGCAGTTCGCCCACCCGCACCACTGCGGCTTCGGCGATTTTTCCTGCGTCGCGCATCGTGAATCGTCGACCTTTCGCCCGCGCGCCACCTGGAGGAATCGTGAATAAGCTTGCCGTGCAACGTCAGTCACGCCCCGTGCTCCTCGAGCTGTCGGAACTCTTCAGGCCTTTCCCCGGCTTTTCAACGCTTTCCAGCCTGCCGTCGATCGCTGGCCGGCGCCCCTTTTTCGACAACAACCTGCTGCGCATCGAGGACGAGACCGCTGACGGCCGCTACCAGGTTCGCGTCGAACTTCCCGGAGTCGACCCGATCGAGGACATCGAGGTCACCGTCCGCGACGGCGCGCTGACCATCAAGGCCGAGCGCACACAGTCGGCCGACACCGACGGTCGTTCGGAGTTTTCGTACGGATCGTTCGCGCGCACCATCCCGCTGCCCGTCGGCGCCGATGAGGACGACATCCACGCCACCTACGACCGCGGCATCCTCACCGTCTCCGTAACCCTCTCGGACGACGCGCCGATCGAGAAGCACGTCGAGGTCATCGAGACGATTCTGGTCGACGAGGACGACGACGATTTTGACGACGACGACGATGACGACGAGCACGACGAGGATGCGCAGGCTGAGCTCCCGGCCGGCGAGAACCAGGAGCAGCCCGCCGGCTGAACTACCCTGGGAAGGGTGGACGCCCCCGAGCTCGTACGCCTGCTGAGAGGTCGTCGGGTCACAGTGCTCACCGGAGCGGGAATGTCCACGGATTCCGGGATTCCCGACTACCGCGGGCCCGATTCGCCGCCGAGCAACCCGATGACCATTCGGCAGTTCACGTCCGACCGCGAGTTTCGGCAGCGCTACTGGGCGCGCAATCACATCGGCTGGCGCCACATGCACGAAACGATGCCCAATGCCGGACACCGGTCGCTGGCCGCACTCGAACGTGCGGGCGTCGTGTCCGGGTTGATCACCCAGAATGTCGACCTCCTGCACACCAAGGCCGGCAGCAGCAACGTCGTCAACCTGCACGGCACGTACGCCGGCGTGATCTGCCTGGACTGCGGTTTCACGATGCCGCGCGCCGCGCTCGCCGAACTTCTGGAAGCGGCCAACCCGGGCTTCCTCGAGCGCGCGGAGGCGGTGGGCGGCATCGCGGTGGCCCCCGACGCAGACGCGGTCGTCAGCGACACCGCTACGTTCACGATCGTCGACTGTCTTCGCTGCGAAGGCATGCTCAAGCCCGACATCGTCTACTTCGGTGAGAGCGTGCCCAAAGAGCGAGTGGAACAAGCGTATTCACTCGTCGATGATGCGGATGCCCTGTTGATCGCGGGGTCGTCGCTGACGGTCTACTCGGGTTTCCGGTTCGTCCGCCATGCGGCATCGCGGGGCATCCCGGTTGCGATCATCAACCGGGGACGTACCCGCGGTGACGACCATGCGACAGTCAAGATCGACGCCGGCTGCTCGGAGATGCTCGCGCTGCTGGCCGATGAACTGCCCGCCGTCGCCAACTCCGCTTAGATGAACTTGTGTCCACAGACACCAAAGACGACGACGCCTCCTGGCTGCAGTCGCTGCTAGAGAGCCACCGCCCCGGTCCCGGACCCGTTTCCGGCCGATGGGCTCTGGGCGTCGGCGACATGATCGCGAATCACTCGCTGACACCGAGCAAGCTGCGCGGACTGGTGCGCAAGCTCAACTACTTCGGTGGCGTCGCGATCAGCGAAGACACCGTCGAGTTCGACGGCGACAAGGTCGAGTGGGCCGACGTCGAAGAGGTGCGGACCCGCAGCCTCATCGAGTACATGTTCACCGGCGGCCTGGACAGCCAGATCGACAGGCTGCCGGTGCCGTGGTTCCCGTTCCGCAGAAAAGTGATCGGCGCCATCTCACGCGCGGCGCTCACTCTGCTGCTGGCCGCCGCGAAACAGCAGCTCGAGGGCGGCGCGATGGAGATTCGCATACCCGCCGAGGTGCACTACCGCGGCATGTTGCGGTCGCGCGAGCTTGCGCCGGGCATGCTCGCCGCGTTGATACTGGCCGACCCCGCGGTACGTGCGTGCTTCGAGGCGACGGCACAGGCGAACGGTGTGACCGTGGTGGCCGCGGAGGACGACGTCATGCAGGACGCCGACGAGCGGGCCGACCAGATCAAGTCGGTGCTTTCCAAGCTCCACGCCCGCCTCCACAACTAGCGATTTGTGCACGTTATGGAGCGCTCACCGCTCCCGAACGTGCACAAATCGCAGTTAAACGGCGACCAGGTCGTCGGCGTGGACCGCGGGACGGCGCATCTCGGCGGGCAGATCCGACGTTGACCGGCCCAGCATCGTGGCCAACTCCGCGTGGTCATAGGCCACCACGCCGCGCGCCACCATCGTCGCATCGTGTGAACGCAACTCGACGACATCGCCGCCGAAGAAGCGGCCTGACACCGCGGTGATACCCGCCGGCAGCAGCGACCGTCGCTGCCTGACGACGGCTCGCACCGCGCCATCGTCGAGGGTGAGCGCCCCGGAAGCCTCGGCGGCGTAGCGGACCCAGAACCTGCGCGCCGACATGCGTTCGGGTCGCGGAGCGAACACCGTGCCGACCGATGCGTCGACCAGCGCGGTGGCGGCATCGCTCGCGGCGGCCAACAACACCGGAACTCCGGCATCGGCGGCCAGGAGGGCCGACGACAGCTTCGACGCCATCCCGCCGGTACCCAGATGACTACTGCGTCCGGCGACAACCCCTTCGAGGTCGTCAGGGCCGGACACCTCGGAGATGAAGCGCGCGTTACCCTTTCGCGGGTCGGAGTCGTACAGGCCGTCGATATCGGACAGCAGCACCAACGCGTCGGCCCCGACGAGGTGGGCGACCAGCGCGGAGAGCCGGTCGTTGTCACCGAACCGGATCTCGTTGGTGGCGACGGTGTCGTTCTCGTTGACGATCGCGACGGCATGCAGCGCGCGCAAACGGTCCAGCGTGCGCTGGGCGTTGGTGTGCTGCACCCGCATCGAGATGTCGTGCGCGGTCAACAGCACCTGCCCGACGGTGCGGTTGTAACGGGCGAACGCCGTGTTCCACGCGTTGACCAGCGCCACCTGCCCGACGCTGGCGGCCGCCTGTTTGGTGGCCAGGTCGGCGGGCCGTCGGGACAGCTTGAGCGGTTCGATGCCGGCGGCGATCGCACCCGACGACACGATCACCACGTCCGAACCGGCCTCCATGCGGGCCTCGATCGCGTCGGCCAGCGTCGCCAGCCGGGCCACGTCGAAGACCCCGGATGGCGTGGTCAGCGCGGTCGTGCCGATCTTGACGACGACGCTTCGTGCGGTCCGGATGCTTTCCCGGTGAGTCACGCATCACCGCCGGGTTTGCGTCGCTCGCGGCGGGCGGCCTTCCGCTCAGGGGCGCGGGGCCGATCCGTCTGCTCCAGTCGCACGTCGGTTCCGCGACCGGACAACGGCAGGTCAACACCGGCGGGCGTCTGCGGCTCCCAGTCGAATGTCATGTCGCCGATGGTGACCGCGCAGCCAGGCTTGGCGCCCAGGCGCAACAGTTCGTCCTCCACGCCGAGCCGTGCCAGCCGGTCGCCGAGGTAGCCGACGGCCTCGTCGTTGGTGAAATCCGTTTGGGCGATCCACCGTTCGGGCCGCGCACCGCGTACGACGAAACCGCCCTCCCCGTCGGACGCCACAGTGAAGCCGCTCTCGTTCACCGGGATCGGCCGGATCACCGGCCTGCGGGGCACGGCGGCAGGCTGCGCCTTGCGATATTCCGACACCATGTCCCACAGCGCAAACGTCAACGGCCGCAATCCTTCTCGGGATACCGTCGACACCTCGAACACCGGCCAGCCGAACCTGCGGATGACTTCCTCGCGGACGAAGTCGGCGAGCTCGCGTGCTTCCGGCACGTCGATCTTGTTCAGCACCACCGCGCGCGGCCGGGATGCCAGGTCGCCCAGGGTCGTATCACCCTGCAGCGTCGGGGTGTACGCGGCCAGCTCGGCTTCCAGTGCCTCGATGTCGGATACCGGATCACGGCCGGGTTCCAGCGTTGCGCAGTCGACGACGTGCACCAAGACCGCGCACCGCTCGATATGGCGCAGGAATTCCAGGCCGAGACCACGGCCCTCCGATGCCCCGGGAATCAGGCCGGGAACGTCGGCGACGGTGAAGGTGTTCTCCCCTGCCGACACCACGCCCAGGTTGGGCGTCAGCGTGGTGAACGGGTAGTCGGCGATTTTGGGTTTGGCCGCCGAGATTGTCGAGACGAGCGACGACTTACCAGCTGACGGAAATCCGACCAGCCCTACGTCCGCAACCGTCTTCAACTCCAGGGTGAGGTCGCGGACCTGACCCTTCTCCCCGAGCAGCGCAAATCCCGGCGCTTTGCGCGCGCGAGACGCCAATGCGGCGTTGCCGAGCCCGCCGCGCCCGCCTGCCGCGGCGTCGAAGCGGGTGCCCGCGCCGACCAGGTCGGCGAGCAGCCGGCCCTTCTCGTCGAGCACAACCGTGCCGTCGGGCACCTTGACCTCGAGGTCGGCGCCTGCGGCCCCGTCGCGGTTGCCGCCCATGCCCTGCTTGCCGGACGGCGCATCGACATGAGGGTGGAAGTGGAAGTCGAGCAGGGTGTGCACCTGCGGGTCGACGACCAGCACGACGCTGCCGCCGCGCCCGCCGTTTCCGCCGTCGGGTCCGCCCAGTGGTTTGAACTTCTCGCGGTGAACCGACGCGCAGCCGTTACCGCCGTTGCCCGCCTTCGCGTGAATCACGACACGATCGACGAACCGGGGCATCGGTGTTCCTTAAGTTCGTAGGTGCAGTTACTTCGTGTTGTTACGTTGTGCTGTGACCCGGGTGGGCCGGGTGAGGCTGCATCGGTTTAGCCGGCCTTGGTGGTGCGGCTTGAAAGGACTGGCCGCCCGGC
>Ga0315336_1000640_pt1 | contig 88860 bp, 65 predicted proteins | sample ASW5metaG_FD_204512 | JGI IMG/M metagenome (GOLD analysis project Ga0315336, IMG submission 204512) | Ammonia-oxidizing marine archaeal communities from Monterey Bay, California, United States - ASW #5 | ecosystem: Environmental > Aquatic > Marine > Intertidal zone | place: USA: California...
GGTCCGCTGCGTCTATCCGCGGCGGTAAAACCCTGGAGGGCGGGAGTTCATCCCGCCCTCAGTAGTTCTACATGTACAAGATCCTAATCAGCGTAGCCTTCACACGCTCCAGCTTGTCCCGATCCAGCGCTTCCATCTCCACGTACCCAGCAGCCGCCGCACACTCCAGGTTAGCGATCGTTTCCCGACAAGATCCCAGCGCATCCTTGTAACGCTGCCGCCGCGTCCCACCATCACCACCGCTGCCCTCCGCCACATTCAACGGAACCGACATCCAGCTACGCCGAAGCTGCCGAGCCTGGTCCCGGTCATGCGTGCCGATCTCACGGGCCAAACCAACAACCACCGGAACCAACTCCAAACAAACGCCATATATCCTCAACATCATCGAGCTCCTTTTCGCTAAAGAACCCCCCTCCGCGCCGAGCCGCAGGTCGTGTCAAGGGCGCCGAAGGCGGCGCGAAGCGCTCCACCCTTGACCCGACCGAGCACGGCGCTAGCCTCCAAAACAAGCGAAGGAGGCCAACGGTTGTCAGCCAAGATGTCGCGAAGACGTCAGCGTGCTCGTGCTCGTGCTCGTGCTCGTGCTCGTGCTCGTGCTCGTGCTCGTGCTCGTGCTCGTGCTCGTGCTCGTGCTCGTGCTCGTGCTCGTGCGTGTGCTCGTGCTCGTGCGTGTGCTCGTGCTCGTGCGTGTGCTCGTGCTCGTGCGTGTGCTCGTGCGTGTGCTCGTGCTCGTGCGTGTGCTCGTGCGTGTGCTCGTGCTCGTGCTTGTGCTCGTGCGTGTGCTCGTGCTCGTGCTTGTGCTCGTACGCCCGTGCTCGGGCCGTTAGCAGCTACTTGCCCAGCGGTGCCAGGTCTATGTCGGCGTCGTAGACGAACGTTGCGGGGCCGCGCATGTACACGGTCTCGTAGTCGGGGGCGACTCGGATGTACAGAGTGCCGCCGAGGAGGCGTACCTCGACTTCGCTATCAACTTCGGCGCGGCCGGTGAGGCAGGCGGCGACGACGGTTGCGCATGCTCCGGTGCCGCAGGCCAGGGTGATGCCGCAGCCGCGTTCCCACACCACCAGGTCGATGGCTTTGCCGCCGTCGCGAACTACTGCGAACTCGACGTTGGCGCGCTGGGGAAACCAGTCGTGTCGTTCCATCTGTGGGCCGACACGCTCTGCGAGGGTGCGTAGTTTGGCCTGGTCGGCCACATCGGTGAACGCCACCGCGTGGGGGTTGCCCGTGTTGACGCCGGTCCACGACAGCTTCTTCTCTTTGATGGTGAGGGGCACGTCGATGCAACGTTCGTCCTCAGGGCCGGTCATGGGAATGTCGCCGCGGTTCATCCGCGGCTTGCCCATGTTCACGGTGACCGTTTTGGCGGTCCCGTTTTCGGCGGTGACTTCACAGCGCAGCGGACCCGCTCCGGTGTCGATGGTCAGCGCGTCTTTGCGCATGCTCTCGTCGTGGTCGTAGAGGTATTTGACTACGCAGCGCAGACCGTTGCCGCACATCTCCGCGATGCTGCCGTCGGCGTTGATGACGCGCATGGTTGCGTCAGCGCCTTCGCTGGTCGGCGGCAGCACTGCCAGCACGCCATCGCCACCTACGCCGAAACGGCGGTCGCACAGATGGCGAGCTACCGCTGGGTCCTGAGCGCGTTCGGCGTCAGCTCCGCCGCTGCGCAAGTCGGGTACCAAGAAGTCGTTGCCGAGCCCGTGATACTTCTTGAACTTGAGCATTGCTGCCTCTGGGTCTTACGGGGTGGTTTTCTTGGGAGCCGCGGGCGGCGTGGTCTTGGTCGCTGCCGGCTTGGTGGCCGGAGGTGTTGTCTTCTCAGGCTTCGGCGCAGGCTTCTTCGTCGCCGGCGGAGTAGTCTTTTCCGGTTTCGGCGGAGCGCGTGTCGGCGGCTTCGTCTTTGCGTCGTTCGCCTTCTTTGCGTCGTCAGCCTTCTTCGTGTCGTCGGGCTTCTTCGTGGTGTCGGTGGTGTCTGTCGAAGTATCCGTCGTGTCCGTCGAAGTGTCGGTGCTGCTGTCGTCGGTGGTGCCATCGTCGGTACCATCGGTACCGTCATTGCTGTTCTTCGTCGGGTCGAAATCATCGACGCCGGCGTCAACCATGGCCGCGTTGTGCAGCTGCTGGTTTTTGTCCGCGAGCTTTTGCTGGGTGCGGCTCATGCGGAACAGTGGATCGGTTTTCGTCGTCGCGCGGCTGCCGATCCAAGCAAGCGTCATGGAGGTGAGCATGAACGTAACGGCTGCAAAGACAGTGACTTTGCGCAGCAGACCGCCGGCGCCTGAGCCACCAAAGACAGTCGTTGTTCCGCCGCCGCCACCGAAGGCAGCGCCCATGCCGCCCTTACCGGACTGAAGAAGTACGGTGAGCATGAGGATGAGGCACACGATGATGTGCAGAATGGTAACGAGAGTACCCATAGTTGGCGGTATTTAGCCCATCTGGCCCAATATGACAAGCGCAGTTACGAGCGCGTTGGCCGTGCTGCCTTGCAGATGGCGACAAAGTCGTCCGGCTTGAGGGACGCGCCGCCGACCAGGGCTCCGTCGATATCCGCCTCAGCGAGAAGTTGCTCAGCATTTCCAGGCTTTACGGAACCGCCATACTGAATTCGCACCCCGATCCCGGCCTGGCCGAAGCGCTCTCCCAGCCAGCCGCGGATATGCGCGTGAACCTCTTGCGCCTGGGCTGGCGTGGCGGTGCGGCCGGTGCCGATCGCCCAAACTGGCTCATATGCAAGTACGACCCGGTCGAGGTCGGCGTCCGTGAGCGATGACAATCCGCCGTTGAGCTGGGCTTCGATGCGGGCCGTGGTCGTGCCGGCGTCGCGCTCCTGCTCGGTTTCGCCGATGCAAACGATGACGGACAACCCGGCGTCGAGGGCCAGGCGGGCTTTCTTAGCAACCCCGGTGTCGGTCTCTCCGAAGTGGGTGCGCCGTTCGCTGTGTCCGATGATCACATGACTCGCGCCGGCGTCCTTCAACAGGCTCGGACCGACCGTCCCCGTCCACGCTCCGCTCTCCTCAGAGTGGCAGTTCTGACCGGCGACCAGGATGTTGCTGTCCTCGAGTCGCTTCGCGATCGGGTTGAGTGCAACGAGCACCGGCGCAACGCCGATGTCTACGTCTCGCACCGCGGCGAGTTGATTGCGCAACTCGGTCACGAGGGCGAGTCCCTCCGCGATGGTCTTGTTCAGCTTCCAGTTGCCAAAAACGATCGGGGTTCGCGTGGTCATGCCCCGGGTGTATCACGATTCCGCGATACGGTGTCCGCCGACGCCACCTTCGCTTCGTTGGACCAGGCGAGCTGATAGACGAAGTCTCCGTTGTCCCGGCGGGCACGCCGGACCCGAACGTCGGTCGCGCCGGCAAGCTCCGCGATGCGCACCAGCGAGCCTTCTACCAGCGCTTGTATCAGGCGATGACCCGGGTCCCCGTTCATGACGATCGTGCACCGTTCTGCGGTCTGGATGTCGATGTGTGCCGTGGACCACTGGTGGTAGCGCGACCAATACGCGGTCGCGGCCCCCAGCACCGCATCGGGCGCTAGACTCGATGGGTCGGCGCCGAAAAAACGCGCGAACGTTGCAGTCATGGTCGTGCGTCCGATACCCCGGGCCATCTTCTCGGGCTCCGGATGGTCCTCGGCAGCACGCACGAGTAAGGCGACCAGTTTGTCCAACGGCTGCCAGCTCATCGGCGACAAGCTCGGTTCGAGGACTCCGGATAGGGACTGATCGCTTTGTTTCACTTTCGCTACCCAGCTCGCGCCGAGCTGATGGTTGAGCAGGCGCAGCGCGACCCGGAAGAACACGCCGCGAATTCGACCGACCTGATCCCCCGCCGAGATGGTGCGCCGCTCGATGGTGTGGACGTGCAGCCCGCCAGTGGGTTTCCGTGTCTCCGGTTTCGGCCGTCGTTTCGGTTTCGCCGGCGCCGCTTTGGCTTTGGGAGTGCGTCGCAGGGCACTCGCGATGGCTACGGCGAACGCCGACGCGGAGCTGAATCGACCTTCGGGCATGGGAGCGAGGGCCTTGACCACGACCTGATCCACTGCGGAAGCCAACCCGGGCCGCAGCTCCGAGGGAACGGTCGGCGCGGTGTTGAGCTGGTTGCCTACCAAATCGGTGATGTCGGCGCCGGTGAACGGCAGCTCGCCCGTCAGCATGATGTACACGGTGGCCGCCAGTCCGTACACATCGGTTGCGCTCGTCTCGGCAACGGTGGTGAACGACTCTGGCGCGGCGAAGCCAGGCGTACCCGCCGCTTCACGCCTATCGGTCTGTCGTTTGGCAACGCCGACGTCGACCAGCACCGCGCGATCGTTTACGTGGTCCAGCAGGATGTTCGCCGGTTTCACGTCGCGGTGAATCAGTCCGGCGCCGTGCATGACGTCCAGTGCGTCGGCGATCTCGTCGATGATCTTGATGATCGCTTCGCCGTCGATGGTCTCACCGGCTTCGCGAACGCGATCCAGTACGTCGGACAGCGGTTGGCCTTCCACCAACTCCATCACGAAGTACACCTCGTCTTCGTGGGCACCGAATGCGAACACCTGGACCAGGTTGGGGTGATGTAGCGCCGCTAGGGTAGCCGCCTCTTCGCGGAAACGTTTGACCAGGATCTTGTCTCGAGCCAGATCCGAACGCAGGATTTTGATCGCCACCGGTCGGCCCAAGCCTAGATCCTCGGCCCGGTAGACCACGCCCATGGCGCCACGGCTGATCTCGTGGTGGATGCGGTACATGCCACCGAGGGTGTCGCCGGCGGTCAGCGCCACGTCGCCGATGACGTCGACGCCGAACACGTCTTCGGTCGCGGCGCCACTCTCGTCCTTGGTCAACACGGCGAGGCGAACACCGTCGGTCTTGGCTTTGCGTATGGCTGCTATCGCGCGGGCGAACGCAGCCGAGCCGGTGGGTTCGTCTTTCTCTACCGCGCTCACGCCGGCGCAAACTTCCAGGCCGAGTTGCTCGCCTTCGTGTTTGAACGCCGAAGTCACGAGGGCGTTTAGCAGTTTGTTAGCCGCGGTGCGCGCGCCTTGCACGTCCGTGGCCACGAACACTACGGCGATTTCGTCGCCCGAGAAGCGGCCCAGTTGGTCGTGCGCCCGAACATTGGCGCGCAGTGTGTTGCACATCTGCGTTAGCGCGGCGTCACCGGCCAGGTGGCCGTGGCGGTCGTTGATCTGGCGCAGGTGAGTGAGGTTGAACAGCGCCAGGGATAATTTCTCTTCACGTCGATTCGCGGCCGCAATTTCAACGCGCACCATTGACTCGAACGCAACGCGGGAGGCGATACCGAGCAAGCGATCGAGCTGCGCCGATTCTCGCAGCTCTCTGTGTTCCTCCACCAGACGATGATGCGCTGACAACCACGACAGCTCGGAGGAAACGCGTTTCGCGAACGCCCGGAATGCCATGCGTGCTGTGTCGGAAAAGCAGGAACCTGAAGTGTCGACGAGCGCAATGACGCCAAGGACCGCGTCGCCGTCCAGACTAAGAGCTTCGGCCAGCACCGACGCCTCCGTGTCGCCGGCGGACGTGTACAGGGTCGTGCCCGCAGCCTGGGCCAGGGTGCACCAGCTCTCGGCAACGGCTGCAAGCGCCTCTGTTCCTCCGGCGAGCACCTGGTCTTCGCCGAACCACAGGCATTGGTCCACGCCGAAGATACTGGCTGTCTGCGCCGTCAGTCGGTCGGCGGCCGCGACGTTGGTCGCACCCAGCAGGCTTACGTCCAGTAGCTGAATGAACGCGGCTGGTTCGAGCTGACGGCGATCGGCGTTCGTGATCGCGCGCAGCGCCGTGGCTGAGATGGGTCGCATGATCAGACCGTCCCAATCCCCCATACCTTCCACGGCAACGCTGTCCCACACGACGAAACACGGTGGCCGACTGCCGTTCCGAGTTGGCGGCACAGCGCTGGCGGCGACGCGGGACGAGACCAGGATGGCCGCAGTCTGCGCCGTGACCGCCTGCGCCAAATCGTCGGCGCTAGTCAACACGATCGCATCGGCGCCCAGAGCGCGCAGCTCTGCGGCTAGCTCGTTGGCCGAGCTTCGTTGCGGATCGACGATGAGGATGGACGGCCGAGTGTCAGCCGCAGGCATACGCCCAGCTTATCATCCCGGGGACTTGCTTGCCGACGGGCGTTCGTGCTCGTGCTCGTGCTCGTGCTCGTGCTCGTGCTCGTGCTCGTGCTCGTGCTCGTGCTCGTGCTCGTGCGTGTGCGTGTGCGTGTGCGTGTGCGTGTGCGTGTGCTCGTGCTTGTGTGTGCTCGTGCCGTCAGCGCTCGAGCGCTGCGATGCCGGGTAGGGTTGTGCCCTGGACGAACTCTAGCGACGCACCGCCGCCGGTGGACACATGAGAAATCGCATCGGCGAGACCTGCCTGGTTCACGGCTGCCGCGCTGTCTCCGCCGCCGACGACGCTGAGCGCGCGCTTGTTCTGTGCGACGGCTTTGGCGATGGCGAGGGTCCCGCGTGCGAATGGCTCCTTCTCGAACACGCCCATGGGGCCGTTCCAGAAGATCGTGCGCGCCTGCTCGACGACCTCGGAGAATGTCGCAATGCTCTGCGGCCCGATGTCGAGCGCCATCTCGTCGGCGGGGATGCTGTCAACTGCTACCGCGCGGCCGCTCTCGTCGTCGAGTCCGTGACCGACGACCACATCGGTGGGCAGGTGGATGTCCACATTGCGTTCGGCGGCGTTACGCAAGAAGCTGCGCGCGACGGCCAGCTTGTCGTCTTCAACCTTGCTCTTACCCAGCGAGTGCCCTTTGGCGAGCAGGAACGTATTGGCCATGGCGCCGCCGATAACGATGGTCTGTACTCGATCGAGCAAGGCGTCGAGCACTTCGATCTTGCCGGACACTTTTGCCCCGCCGACGATGGCCAGGTAGGGCCGGTCGACGTCTTCCAGGAGTTTGGACAGGAATTCGATCTCTTTGAGCATGACCAGGCCGGCGCCACATTCACTAACGAACTCGACCATGCCCGCGGTCGATGCGTGTGCTCGGTGAGCGGTGCCGAAAGCGTCATTGATGTACACGTCAGCATACGACGCCAGGGTGCGGGCGAAGTTCTCGTCGTTACCCGTCTCGCCTGGGCTGAAGCGCAGGTTTTCGAGCAGCGCCACCTGTCCGTCGCGCAAATCGGACACGACTTTGCGCGCGCCGTCGCCCACGGGCTCGTCGGTCAGAACGACGTCCCGGGACAACAACTTGGCTAGATGCGCGCCCACCGGCTCGAGGGACAGGTCGGGATTGACCTCTCCCTTGGGCCGGCCCAGATGAGATGCGAGCACAATGCGTGCGCCACGCTCGATACAATATGTGAGCGTGGGCAGCACTGCTTGGATGCGCGCATCGTCGGCGATCGCACGCCCCCCTGACTCTGTTCGAGTCAGGGGAGTGTTGAGGTCAGCGCGAATGAACACGCGCTTACCCTCGAGTGCCAGGTCTTTGACGCTTTGGATCGGCATTACAGCTTTGACGCGACGAATTTCGCCAGGTCGAACAAGCGCTGCGAATAACCCGCCTCGTTGTCGTACCAGGCCAGCACCTTGACCTGGTCGCCCATGGTCTTGGTGAACGCCGCATCGACCGTGGCCGAGTGGCGATTGCCGTTGTAGTCGATCGACACCAGAGGCTCATCGCTGACAGCGAGGATGCCCTTGAGCGGACCATCGGCAGCCTGGCGGAACGCGTTGTTCACGTCTTCGGCGGAGACCGTCTTGTTGAGCTTGCACGTGAGATCGACCATCGACACGTTCGGCGTCGGCACGCGAATAGCCATGCCATCGATGACGCCGTCCAGGGCCGGGATGACCTCTTTGAGGGCGGCCGCCGCACCGGTCGTCGTCGGAATCATCGACATGGCCGCGGCGCGAGCGCGTCGCAGGTCCGCGTGTGGCAAGTCGAGGATCTTCTGATCGTTGGTGTACGAGTGGATCGTCGTCATCATTCCGGCGGCGATGCCGAACGTTTCGTGCAGCACCTTGGACACCGGTGCCAGACAGTTGGTCGTGCACGATGCGTTGGAGATGATGTGATGCTCCGCCGGCTTGTACGTGTCCAGGTTGATGCCACACGCCAGCGTGGCGTCGGGGCCCTTGCCCGGTGCGCTGATGAGCACCTTCTTGGCGCCCGCGCTCAGGTGCTTGGCAGCGTCGTCGCGCTTGCGAAAGCGACCAGTGCACTCCAGGACGATGTCGACCTCGTGATCCTTCCAAGCCACTTCGGCCGGATCGCGCTGCGCCGAGACGGTAACGACATCGCCGTTGATCTCGAGCAGATTGTTGGTGTCGTCCTTGATGATGACGTCGCCGTTAAAGCGTCCGTGCACCGAGTCGTAGCGCAGCAAGTGCGCCAACGTTTTCGTATCAGTCAGGTCATTGATCAGACCAAGATCGAACGCGTCGCGGTCATCTGAGAGACAGCGAACAAAACCGCGACCGATTCGGCCAAAACCATTGATGCCGATTCGTACCTTCGACATAAGTAATCCTCCAGGTTGATAGTGCGGAGGCACCTTAGCGCATTATGAAATCGAGGGAGCGCGAAGTGGCGTTGTCTTTTTAAACGACAGCGAAACTCTTTGTGAAGAGTACGAGGAGCGGTGTTCGGAAGTAGATTGAGGTGTAGCTAGAGGGGATAAACGACGAGGGAATGTCGTTTAGTGGTGCGCGAGATTAGTTACTCGTGCGCCGAGACGGTCTTTTCCGTCATGGTCGTCGTGACCTCACCGATCAGCTCGGTGGCGAGGCTAACGATGTGCTTTTCGTTGTAACCCTGAGCTGTGAGCTCACGGAAAATCGATTTTGCGAGGATGCGTACGGCTTTGTTCTTGTCTGCCACGGGAGTCTCCGGGGACGTCTGTGTTGGGAGTTCGATGGATTTTGGTACGGGCAAGGTCGGTTTCTAGGTGCACCGCGCGTGCCATTGTTAAGTAGCTGAATACTTGTATTCGAAACGTTACGTGTGCAGTGGATTCGTCACTCTTGCCGCGTAAACCGAGGGCAGGTGCGCAAGGGCCTTCGCACTTTGAAACCCGTTCGAAACAGGGGAGTAACTATTGTGAATCCTTCGTTTGGCGCGACGGTTCGACCAATGAACAGAGGTGTCATGGTCGTGATAGGTTCAATGCCAATGGGTGCGAATCGCCGCGAACACACACGCTTTGCTCTCAACCTGTCGGCCGAGGTGAAAACCGAAGTCCGTACATTCGAGGCGCAAACGCAGAACTTGTCCGAAGGTGGCTGTTGCATCGAGTCGGCGTATCCGATGGTCGAAGGCGACATGGTGCGGGTGTCGTTATTCCTGATCGTCGACGGCATCGAAGACGAGAGCATGCCGCCGATGGTCTGTGGCGCGCGCGTGCAATGGACCGTCGATGCGGATGCCGACGACCCGACCAGTCGCCACATGGCCGGCCTCAAGTTCGATGCTGCCACCGACCAGCAAAAAGCATGGCTGGCGAACTTCCTGGCGAAGACCGGCGCGAGCGAGTAAGCGGCTGCTAGCCGAACGGGTCGTCGTCTTCAACGACGCCCACGACTTCTTCCGCCTGTTGTTCTGCGAGACCTTGTTCGAGGTAGCGCAGGAACATGGCGAGGAATGACTGCTGCTCTTCGTCGAGGGGCAGGAACGATGTGCCGAGCTGGTGCTTGTTGTCGGCGAACGGCGTGCACCAAACGACCCGCGCGGGTAGCTCGAGAGATTCGGAGAATGTGTCTTCGGCGAACACGAGCGCCATACCCACGGTGACGCGTTGGCCCGCCGGAATGTCGGCGTCGATCACGGCGCACAAGCCACCTCGGGAGATGTTCGTGCTGCGTCCGCTGACGGTTGTGCCGTCGAAGCTAACCTCGACGGCGGCCTCGGTGGCAAAGCGCGGATGTTGTCGTGCGTTCTCGCTCAATGAGAGATTCCTGAGCTAATTACATTCCACGTACGCAGATCTGGCAAGTTTTGTGGTTGTACGTAAGATCGCCACATGCTGGCCGTGACCGCTTTGGGCGTGGGCGACGCGTTCTCCGCTCTGCACTACTCGTCGTGCTTGGCCATCGAACACGATGGCGAGCGGATTCTCATCGATTGCCCCCATCCCATACGCAAGATCCTGCGCGAGTCTGGGCCCCGGTTGGATGTGGCTGACTTCCGCGCCGTGGTTCTCACGCACCTGCATGCGGATCACTGCTCGGGCCTGGAAGGGTGGGGCTACTTTTCATTCTTCGCATTGAAAAAGAAGGCCGAGCTTTACGCGCACTCGTTGGTCATCGACAGACTTTGGCCTGGTCACCTCGCGGCGGGAATGGAGCAGTTGATGCCGGCCGCGGATCAACCCGCCGAAGCCAAAGAGCTGGAGGACTACTTCTCCGTCAACCAGCTAGATCTGGCAGAAGCGGTCCAAATAGGGCCGTTCTCCGTGGAGTGCCGGCGCACGATTCATCATGTGCCGACGACCGCATTGCGTATTCGCGCTGGTGACCGCTGCTTGGGCTACAGCGCCGACACCGCGTTCGACGAAGGCTTGATCGACTGGTTGAGCGAAGCGGATCTCATCATTCACGAGACCAACTTCGGCGTGCACACACCGTACGAAAAGTTAGCCTCATTGCCCGAGGAGTTGCGTGGCCGGATGCGGTTGATCCACTACCCGGATTCGTTCGATATCGAAGCGAGCAACATCGCGTGCCTGCGTCAGGGGCAGCGGGTCGACGTGTGAGCTTGCCGCCGGTCGCATCGAGTCTCGAATAACCCAACTGCTCACTTGTTCAGTGTCTCGAGATCCGCTATGCTGAAAGCATGTCGGGATTGACGGCCAACGCGCGCGCGGTTCTCCGTCATCGCTACCTACGTCGGGACGAGCAAGGGCAGATCATCGAGTCCGCCGATGACATGTTCCGCCGGGTTGCCCGTGTGGTGGCGAGCTCGGACCGACTCTACGGCGCAGGTGACGCGGAGGTGGCGGCGATCGCCGAGCGGTTTTACCAGCGCATGAGCGCTCTGGAGTTCTTGCCCAACTCGCCCACCCTGATGAACGCCGGCCGCGAACTCGGCCAGCTTGCCGCGTGCTTCGTCGTTCCAGTCGGAGATAGCACCGACGATATCTTCGAGGCGGTTCGCTGGGCGGCGTCCATCCAGAAGACCGGCGGCGGCACCGGGTTCGCGTTTTCGCGTTTGCGACCCGCCGGAGACTACGTTGCGTCCACAGCGGGCCAGGCCAGTGGGCCGGTCGCGTTCATGAAGGTGTTCGACTCGGCGACCGAAGCGATCAAACAAGGTGGCACACGGCGCGGCGCAAACATGGGTGTCCTGCGCGTGGACCATCCCGACATCCTGGATTTCATTACGCTCAAGCTCGATCCCGCGGCGATGACGAACTTCAACCTGTCCGTCGCGATCACCGACGCGTTCATGACCGCGGTGGCCGACAACGAAAGCTACGCGCTGATCAATCCGCGCGGTGGTGAGGTGAGTCGCAAACTCGACGCGCGCAGGGTGTTCGAGTTGATCGCCAATGCGGCGTGGGCGACCGGTGATCCGGGCCTGGTGTTTCTCGATCGCATCAACGACACCCAGCCGACCCCTCACCTCGGTGACATAGAAGCGACCAACCCATGCGGCGAACAGCCACTTCTGCCGTTCGAGTCGTGCACCCTGGGCAGCATCAACCTGGCGCGGTTCGTGGCGGGGCAGGGCGGCTCGTCTGGACATGCGTCAGCAGAACAGGAACCGGATTGGCCCCGGCTTCGTGAGGCGGTGCGGGACGCGGTGCGTTTCCTCGACAACGTCATCGACGCCAACAAGTACCCGTTGCCTCAGATCGAGCAGGCGACCAAGGCGACCCGGAAGATCGGTCTCGGGGTCATGGGCTTTGCCGATATGCTCATTGCTCTGGATGTGCCTTACGACAGTCCACGGGCTCTCGAACTCGGTGGGTCGGTGGCGCGATTCGTCGAGACGGAGTCTCTGCGCATGTCGGGCGATCTAGCCATCGTGCGGGGCTCGTTCCCCGAATTTGCCGGGTCGCGACTCACGGCAGAGTTCGAGACCCTGCGCAACGCGACCACGACCACGGTCGCGCCCACCGGCACCATTAGCATCATCGCGGGGTGTTCCAGCGGAATCGAACCGCTGTTCGCCGTTGCGTACGAGCGACGGGTTCTCGATGGGCAGGTCCTGCCGGAGATGCATCCGGACTTCGTCGCCGTTGCCAAACGGGACGGTTTCTACAGCGACGCGCTGGTCGCGAAGGTCAGCGAACGCGGCGGTGTGCGCGGCATGGATGAGGTGCCCAAGGACATCCAACAGGTATTCATCACCGCCCATGAGCTGACGCCCGATGTACACATCCGGATGCAGGCTGCGTTTCAGCAACACGTTCACGCGGCAGTTTCGAAGACGATTAACCTGCCCCACGAGGCGACCGCGGCGGACGTCAGCGATGCCTACCAGCTCGCGTACAAGCTTGGCTGCAAGGGCATCACGGTCTATCGCGATCGCAGCCGCCAAGCCCAGGTGCTCTCGTTCGGCACCGCGGCTACGGAAGCGGCGTATGAGCAAACGGCTGCTGTGGAACCCGGAGCCCCAGGGACCAGCGCCCCCACTCAAAGATCCGTACGCACGCACACGTCGACACGGGGCTTCGAAGCCTGCCCTGAGTGTGACTCGTCGGTGCGCAACGTGGCGAACTGCACCGTCTGCCAGCACTGTGGCTGGTCGGTTTGCTGAGCGACGCTCTCACAGAAAGCGGGCGGAGCGCGGACGCAGCTCCGCCTAGCAGGTCGACTCTCGTCGACCGCTAGGAGAACTGTAAGCCTGGTAAATGATTATTGGTTAGCGACGGCGGCGCCGGCGCGGCGGGCGGGGTGCAACAGCCACTTGCTCAAGCTCCTCGAGGTACTCGAGCATTTTGAGCATGGTGTTACACGTGTCCACGTGTGGTTCGTTCTTGATTGCGCGAGCCATGGTGAGGCGGAGTTCTGCCCGAAGCTCAGATTCAATCAAACGGTACGTGCGCAAAGCATCTTCGGGGTCGTAGGTGGAGATATCCGCCTCGCCCCCAGTGGCTGCAATCCAAACGGCGGCAAGTGCTGCTGCCCTCCGTCCGGGGTGCGACTGCGCGAATTCTTTGACCGTTATGCGTAGGCGCTGCCGGACCGTACTAATTGGCGGCAATGCTACGAGACCATCATCGTCGTCCATGCGACGTAGAACGGGTCGAGTCATCGATTCTTCAGTCCTCTCAAGTAGTGTCGCAAATGGTGTGCGACGCGGTTAATGGTGCGTAACCCTTACGGGCATCCCCCCAGTTCGGTGTGCGACTCTGCACTATTCGTATCTGATTTGCGAGGGAAATCTCAGTTTTTTGAAGCCTAGAAAATTACACAGTTAGCGAAATAATCTCGCAGGGTTGCGCGGTTTTCTCATTCGCTCGCGCGGGCTCCTGGGAGCGCCGCCGAGTGCTCTACCACGATGGGTCTAGCAAGGCTAAGGAATAGTTGTGATTAGCAGGTCGCCAGGGGGCCAGAAGCCACGATCGTATTGGTAGGACGACAGGTAGGTGGATGAACCGACCTTCACTGCATCGATGTGGAAACCATCGAGGTGTGCACCCACAAGGAGATCTTCTCGCACCCATCCGCTACCCGTTTTACGCGACAGGACGAGATCACTGAGTGCTCCGTCTTGATATGCGATGGCCGGCTGCCCGGAGCCATCGATGAAGATCTTCGCCGCGGCACCCACGCCATGAGTGCGGGTGTCACCGGGACGCACTCCGTCGTCCACCACCTCGACCGCGCCCAGGCCACCGCCAGCTTCGACTGTGCGGTACATCAGCTGGTCGCCCAGAGCGTCTTGATAGGCGATGTGGAGGGTGCCAGCGTTGTCCACCACGGCGCTGGCCCACTGGCCGGTGTCCGTGTCTGGTGAGGCGTCCACGGCCTGCTTGGTCCAGACGGAGCCGCTCGCGTCCAGGGTCTGCATCATCAGGTCGCCGTTGGTGCGGTCGTAGTAGACGATCACGCGGCGGCCGTCGGGCAACACGCTCTGATTGGCGAACAAGCCGACGCCGTTGGGCATGTCGTACGCGGCCGGGTCGGCAAGCTTGGCGACGCACGCGCCGCCGAAGCAGGCTTCGCTGTCTTCGCAGGACGTCACGCAGTCCTGGGTCGGCGTGATGCAGCGCTCCTGTGGACCGTCTGTGGTGGACTGCTCGACGCAGGCGTCGCCGCTATCGCACAGGCCGGCGCAGGATACGCCCAGTTCGTCGAGAACCGACACGGCCCAGTCTCCCTCTGCTTGTGGGAACGCCGCTGAGGCTTGTGCGTAGCGCAGCTGAGTCAACATGCCGCCAACCTGGTCGCGCACGTTCACCGCCGCATAAGCGATCGCCGGGGTGCCATCCGAAGAAACGACGAGGGACGTATATAAGCCCGCCACTCCGCGCATGCCCGTATCGACCGCATGGATTTGCCAGCCGCCTTCGATCTCCACTGCATATTTCAGATGACCGCTGTCCCGGTCCTGGTAGGCGATGTGGGCAAAGCCGTTGTGCAACGCGACCGATGTCCATGCGCCCACGTTTGCCCCAGGCTGGCTGACGCCGCCGCGGTATGTGCTCGGGTCGTATACGGGTGTCTCGTTGGGCACGCCGTCGACCACCTGGATGCTGAGTTCTGCGCCATCGACGACGTCGATGAGCACGAGGTCGCCGTTGAGTTCTTCGTACGCACTGATGACGGTGCGCGTGCCATCGCTGGCCATCGAGTTCCAACGACCGGTTGGGCCACGCTCGACTTCGCCCTCGAGGCATTCGATGTCGCCACACGGGTTACTCGGCGCGTTGTTTCCGCACGAGCAGCCGGGCATGACCATCAGCACCGCGGCCAGGGCCGTGACAACGGCGCCGCTGCCCACAGAGCGGAGCAGTTTGGGGGAGAGTCTCGCGGATAGGCTCTTGCGCCGGCGCAAGCCGAGGCAGACGAACAAGACGAGCAAGATGCCGGTGAGTGGTGGTGCGTCGCTACCGGTGTCGCAACCGCAGCCGCCGTCACCGCTTGCGGTGCCGTGGAAGGCGATGACTGTCGTGCTGCTCGCCGTGTTGCCAACTTCGTCGGTAAGCCGCACCTGGAGCTGGGCGACGTCTTTGTTCTCGACGTCGATCAGGAAGGGCACTTTGGTGGGCTCGCTCCAGCTGCCGTCGGCGAAGCGATACTCACCAACCAGCTTGCCTTTGGAGACGTTGTCCCGACCGAGCACGCTGACGAAGTCGGGTGTCGTGTGTTTGACCCGTGGGGTCGGCGCGGTCGTATCGATAAGCGCTTCGATAACCACCGGGGTCTTGTCAGTGGTGCGAGGCTTGCCGCGCTCACGGGCACGGACCTCGATGCGGTGTCTGCCCTGGAGCCACATGGCCTTGCGCGACAGCTTCACCCGGCTGTTGGTCGTGTAAGGCGACCAGCCGCCCTTGTTGACGCGGAAAGCCCACTCCATGTCCTTGCCATCCCCACCCAGCTCCAGCTCCACGTACGGCCGTTTGAGGGGGTTCCAGGTGCGCGCGTTGAACGCCTTGGCTTCAGGGGTGGAGACCTTGACCAGTTTGGCGCTGGTGTCGACCTGGCTGGCCATCATGCCGCCGGTGAGATCGAACGTGCCGAAAATGGCCAGGAAGGTCTTGTTGTCCACCGCGGTGATGCCGTCGTCAGCGATGCGCAACTGCAGTCCGCCGAGCTCGGGCAGGGCGAATGCACCCAGTCCGTCGGCGATGAGCGGCACAGCCAGGGACAGAATGGCGGGGAACTTGTCGGCGAGCTCAGTGGGCGTTTCGAGCAGGGCCTCGGAGTTGCGGACGCTGATGTTGGTGAACGCGTTGTCCAGGTCGCCCATGACTGGTTCGAGCTCACCGTCGGCGGTCACTTGAAGGTTCATCGGAATATTGATGTCCGCCTTCAACGTCATCACGCGGATGAACGCGTCGTCCACCTGGGCGAAGAAGTCGATGTCTACGTTGGGCAACGTGATATCCAACAGCGGATCGTCGATGACTTGCTCGCCGCCTTCGTCCCGGTAGGTACCGAGGCCAAGCACGATTTGCGGCTTCTCTTGCGGTCGTAGGCCCAGGAACATCTGAGACGTTTCGCCGTGGAGCATGTCCACCACCGATGGCATCAACACCGCGAGGGTGTCTGACGTGAGCAGATCGATGGCGCTGGTGCCGATGGTCAGGCACAAGAAGCCCGACTCGTAAGCGGCGTACGAGAACATATCCAGGTTGTGCTGATGCACCCCCAGAGCGAAGTCAAAGCTGCCACCGGTATCGGGGCGCGTGTTGCCCTGGAAGAAAGTCGATTGAGGAATCGTGACATCGGCGGGCGCCGTCGACGGTGGTCCGCAGCGGTCGCGCGCTTTGCCCCCGGGCAACATGCCGCCGAGTAGGCCGAGTGAGAGTCCACCGTTGTCGGTGTTGGCGTAGCCGCCGGCGACGTCGTAGATGTCGATTGCGCCCAGGGTTCCCGGTGACATGTTGCCGAACAGGGCTCCGGCGGCCATGCGGCCCGTAACGCCGAGCTCCTGGTAACAGGCGCTGCCCTTCATGCACACACCGCTGTCGCAACTGTCGGCGAACTCACCGCACTCTGCGACATCGCCCGACGGGCACTGCTTACACAGCTGGTCGGTAATCGTGTCTTTGATCGCATCCTGGAATGTGGTGATCAGGGAATCGACGAAGGTGCCGGCGATCGAGTTAGCGAAGTCGCACAGGAAGCTGCCGGTCAGGAACAGGTCGCCGTCGTCGAACTGTTCGACACTCACGTCGCCGACTTCGACGTACGTAGTGCCCGACTCGGGATCCTCTTTGAATTCGACCTGGGTCCTCAGCAGCAGGTCGTCGTTGGGGCCGGCCGCCTCCGTGTCGATGTTCACATCGCACTCGATGTCGAACACCAGGTTGTAAATGATCGGCAGCGGCATGTCCGTCTTGACCCGTGCACGCACGGTCACGTCGAGTCGACTGCTGCCCTGGATCGGGTTGAGCACCATGCGTGGTGCGTCGCCCGCCTGCTCGTTCATGTCGATGCTGATCGGCCCGCACTCGGCGGTCGGAGCGCCGCCGGAGCAACAGATCTTCGGGTTGTCGTCGCTGGCGCATGCGGGCGGAACGTCGAACGTGAGCCCGCCGCCGTCGCCGATGAGCCCGCCGATGAGCCCACCTGGATCAGACGCGAGGGTGTCCAGGCCCGTGCTGCTGACCCTGACCTGGATTGCGTTGGGGACTCTTTCCGCGGACGGATAGCCCCCCGGGATTGCTCCCACGCAACTACAGCCTTCTCCAGAACAGCTCGCGATGAGCGCGAACACAGCGGCGCCGAACAGTAGATCCCGACCCGTGGTTTTCATGTGAATCTCCCCAGACTCTTAAGCCAGTACTTCCAAGCTTCGGCAACCCTAGCGCCGAGTTGCGGCAACCCTACGCCTGGGGTTGAGCACCGGTCAATCGTTCATTGCTGACACCATCGGCTAGATCACGTCAGGCGGTTTTTTTGAGCCGTTCTAGGCCGGGGGCGGCACGCGTCGCCGCATGAAATCGACGATTGCCCGATTTACGTAATCGGGCCGTTCAAGTGGAGCCGTGTGAGACCCCTCGTCCACGGTCAGTAGCTCCGCGTCGGGAATCTCTTCGTACATTTGTTGGCTCAACTCCGGCGGGGTGAAACCATCGCGCTCGCCAGCCACGACCAGCGTCGGCGCCGTGATCTCGGCGAGCAAGTCGAGGGCCGAATGGCGGCCAGCCTCAGCCAGCATACCCAGGAACAAAGCCGGGTCGATGCGGCTCATGCCACGGAGGTAAGGGGCGAAGTCGGCTTCCTCGATGAGGACCCCGTTGACTTCGAGCAGGGTCGCCAGTTTGTACGACAGCCGTGTCGGCAGCAGGTGACGCACGATCCCTCGCGAGAACTGGGGCGTTCGGGAAACCAACTTGCGCACCGTCGGCAGCAGTTGTTCGAGAGTGTCCTTGCCGCGGAACGTGCGTAAGGGATGAGCGGGCGCACCGCACACCAGGACCATGCCGGCCACGCGATCGCGATGCCGACGATAGGTCTCGAGTACGACCTGCACGCCCATGGAGTGACCCATGAGCAGGGCACCGTCGAGCTCCGCGTCATCGAGCACCGTCGCGAGATCGTCGGCGCAGTCGGCGATGGATATCCGGCTGAGGTCGCTTGGTGCCCGGGTCCTGCCGTGCCCGCGGTAGTGCCAATGAACGATGCGGGTCGTGGGTTGGAGTTCTCGCCGTAGGTACTTCCACACATAGCCATCGCAGCCGATCCCATCGCAAAGGGCGATCGTTCGCGGCTCCGTAGCCAGGCCAGTTCGTGGCGGCTCAGAGACGGTGTAGAAGATCGGCAAGCCATCGGCGGCCGAAACGGCATAGCCGGTGCGCTCGATCAAGAGCCGGTGCGCTCGTTCACGTGACTACTACGGTGACCAGACGGTCTAGTTCGTAGCTTCTTTGGCGTCTTCTTCGCCGGGGAAATCATTCACCGACGGATACTTCATGATCTCCCGTCGGGCGATCTTCCATGCCTTTTGGACAATCCAAGAAAGGGAACGGTCTTGCCGAGCCGCCTCCTCCTGGATCTCTTTGAGCATTTCCTCAGGAAAATAAAGACTCTGTTTTCGCTTATCGGAACCAGCCATTAGGACTCTAGTTTCGGGAGTTTGCCTACACTGTGTCAAGACGTCGGCCGATGTACGTCTAACACGTGCCCGCATTCCACTGAATACCAGGTAGTTACCGAGGCACATCGTTGCGGATAGATCCCCCAAAGGGGGGCCGCCCGATACCAGAAGCTGATCAAACGTTGGTAAGAGTGCGACCAATCGCCACAAATGAGCTTGCCTTGCTATGATCTTGCGCCTATCCTCCGCTGCCTTTTTGGGTACTAGCTGCAAAAAAAAGGGGAGAACCCATGGCAAAAGCACTGAGTAAGAAGGACCTGAAAAAATTTCGTGAGCTTCTCGAGGCCAAACGCAAGTCGGTCTTAGATCGCGCGCGCAAAACGCTCACAGAGGACATGGCCCTCGATCCCAGTGACCTCCCCGACGAGATGGATCTTGCGTCCAGCGAGTATCTCCAGTCCTTCGAGTTCCGCCTACGTGGCCGTGAGAAGTACCACCTGGCTAAACTCGAGCGCGCGCTGCACAAGATCGGCGAAGGCAGCTTCGGCATCTGCGAAGAGTGCGAAGAGCCCATCAGCAAGAAGCGCCTCGAAGCACGTCCCGAGACTGGCCTTTGCATCCGCTGCAAAGAGGACCAGGAACGAGACGAAAAAGCGTTCGGCTAGCCGAGCGCTTCAAACAATCGTGTAATCTCTCAGGCCATGGCGGAGTCCAATGACTCGATGGCGAGTGGAGACGAACGCGACCAGTCTGTAGAGCCGGCGTCAGCGTCCTCTGGGGATGGTGCGCCAGACGGCCCGGAGTCGAGCGACGCCGAAGCGTCGCGGCGTAAGTTTCTCGCCCGGGCGACCATGGCGATGGGCGGCATCATCGGTGCGGTCATGACCGTGCCCCTGGTGCGCTACTTGCTGTATCCGGTGCACCGCAAAGTCGTGCAGAGCGCCGACGAACCCGTTGATGTGATCGCTGCTGGCGAGTTGAAGGTGGGTGATCATCCCAAGCTCGTCGTGGTGAACTCCGACGCGGTGCGTGATGCGTGGAGTGTCTCGGCGGCTCCCCTCGGTGCCGTATGGTTGCGGAAGGTCAAAGACGCTGGCGGGGCCGAGAAGGTCGAAGCCCTGTCGTCGGCGTGTCCACACCTTGGCTGCGCCGTGGGCTATGACAAAGAGGACAAGAAGTTCAAGTGTCCCTGCCACCGCAGCGCGTTCTCGTTGAACGGCGACAAGCTGACCGGCCCGTCAAAGCGCGGCATGGATCCCATCGAGGCCAAGGTGGACGCGGAAGGTCGGGTCAAGGTCACGTTCAAGAAATACCGCCCGGACATCTCAGGTCGCGAAGAGGTCTGACGTTGCGCTTACTGACCCAAGGGCTCGACTGGCTGGACAATCGCACGGGGTATCGCGGCGCCATCGACAAGGCGCTGGACGAAGAAGTGCTCGGCGGCGCGTCGTTCGCGTACGTGTTCGGCTCGGTGCTCACCTTCGTGTTGTTGCTGCAAATGGTCACCGGCATCTTTCTGGCCATGTATTACAGCCCATCGGCGACGGATGCCTGGGGGTCGGTAGCGCACATTCAAGATGGCGTCACCATGGGCTGGTTCGTTCGCGGACTGCATTCCTACGGCGCGTCCGCGATGGTGATCTTGGCCGGACTGCACATGTTGCAGACCGCCACCTACGGTGCGTACAAGAAGCCGCGCGAACTCAACTGGATCATCGGCGTGCTCATGCTCGGCTTGATCATGGCGTTCGCTCTAACTGGCTATCTGCTGCCATGGGATCAGACCGGTTACTGGGCGACCAAAGTCGCAACGGGCATCGCCGGCTCGTCGCCTGGCATTGGCCCCGAGCTACAGCAGGTCATGCAAGGCGGCAACGAGTACGGCAACCTGACTCTGACCCGGTTCTTCGCGATTCACGTGTTCATCTTGCCGGCGCTGATCATCGGCCTGCTCATCCTTCACCTGGCGCTGTTCCGCCGCCATGGGGTGACGCCTCGCTGGGGCAAGACCGAAGGCGAACTGGCCCGCACCAGCCAGCCGTTCTGGCCGGACCAAATGTTCAAGGACATGGTCGCCATCGCGGTGACATTCGCGTTGATGGTAGGCATCAACATCTCGACGCACGGTGTGCCGTTGGAAGGGCCGGCGGATCCGGGTTCCAACTTCGACGCTCGCCCCGAGTGGTACTTCCGACCGCTGTTTCAGATGCTGAAGTACTTCGAGGGGCCGATGGAGCAGGTCGTTGCTCTGGGCTTGCCCGTCGTCGTCGGCGGTGTGTTGTTCGCGATCCCGTTCCTGGACCGCGGTGAAAGTCGCAACCCGCGTGCTCGCGCGAAGTACTTATCGCTGCTCGGCGTCGGCGTCGTTCTCGCCGGCGTGCTGACCTTCCTCTCGTTCTCCGAGGACGCCTCCGACGATGGTTATCAGCGGAGGACAAAACAAGCCCACGCTCGCGCCAAGCTGGCACGCTCCCTGGCCAAGACCCACGGCGTGCCCGCCGCCGGCGGAGTGGCCGTGTACGCACAGCAGCCGCACTACGCGGCGAAAAAGCTGTGGGCCAAACACTGCAAGAGCTGCCATGAGGGCAAATCGCGCAAAGGTCCCGAGATCGTCGCGGGCTACAATTCCCGCGCGTGGGTTCGCGCGTTCCTGTTGAATCCCAACGACAAACGGTTCTTCGGTGTGACTGGGATCAACAAGATGAAACCAGTCAAACAACGTGGGGTCGAACTCGATGCTCTCATTGAGTTCATCTATGCCCAGACCGGTGCAGCCGACGCCAACAAAACTCTCGTCACTCGGGGCGGGAAGATCTACGAAGACAAGTGCGCCGAGACGTGTCACACGGCCAAGGGGGAGCAGCCCGACGGTAGCGGCGCCCCCGATGTGTATGGTCGCGGCAGCGCGGACTACCTCGTCGATTTCGTCGCCGACGCCGGCCAGAAGCGCTACTTTGGCAAGCTCAACATCGTCGGTGGTGACAAGCAGGGCGACGACGACGATGACGATGACGATGACGACGACGCGAGCACGAAACCGAAGAAGCCGAAGAAGCCCGCTGAGCTGCGCATGCCGAAGTTCGATCGCACGCTCAACGACGACGAACGCCGATTGCTGGCCGAGTACCTGCGCTCACTTCAGTAGCGTCTTACTTCGGTACGCGCGACGCCGTGCCAGTTCATGTGAGCGGCCACACACGCCGCCGCTGACCCGCGCGATTTCTGCGTCCGGCGCGAAAAAAACAATACGCACCAACCTGTCAGAATTATTGCGAGTTGACAGGGGGTGGCATCGCATTCAAAATCCAGCGTTGACTGGATCTGGGGTTTGGCACGTCCGATTCATGTCCTCTTCTGATTGGAAGAGTGGGGGCACGATTAACTATGAAGGAGACTTCTATGAAACGTAGTTGGCAGCGCATCTTGCTGGGGTTCGCATTCCTTGGCGGCTTCGTAATGTTGGTACCGTCGTGTGTCGTTCGCGGCGGAGTCGGCGTAACAGGAGGCGTCGTCGTCGACGAGCCACCGCCCGCCCCGCGCTATCAGGTGCAGGTCGTTCCTCGCGCTGGCCACGTTTGGGTCAGAGGTCGCTACATCCGCAGTGGTAGCCGCTGGGTCTGGCGTCGCGGTCGCTACAAGCGCGTTCGCCGCGGTCACTACTGGGCTCCGGGCAAGTGGCGCTACATCAATGGTCGCTATCGCTGGCGCCGTGGTCGTTGGGTCTCCGGTGGTTACGCTCGGGTCGCTCCGCCGCCCCGCCGCATTCGCCGGACTCGCGTCGTTCCTCGTCGTGGTCACTACTGGGTCCGAGGACGCAACGTCTGGAACGGTAGGCGTTGGGTATGGAGAAAAGGCCATTGGCGTCGAACTCCACGCCGCTACAACAAAGGCTACGTGTGGGTACCGGGCAGGAACGTGCTCCGAGGCGGCCGATACGTGTACGTACGCGGTCACTGGCGTAGGCGTTAGCCGCTCCAGTCAACCTGTGTGATAAAACGAACGCCCCTGCAAAGCGCGGGGGCGTTTCTTTTTGGGGCCCACGTATGAATCGACGCAGCCATGCCGCCACGGCACTTGTCGCAGCCTTCGCTGTCATTGCCGGCCTAGCCGTCACGGCGACGACCACGCACGCTCAACCGCGCAAAGACCTGGCAGCGCTACGGGCCGAGGTCGCTAAGCTGACCAAGCAGGTCGCCGAGTTGAGCAAGGCGACCGTGAGCGTACCGACGCTGACCCAGACGGTTCAGACATTGTCGGTTCGAATTATCTCTCTGTCGAACTCGCTCGAGACCCTCAGTCGGCAACAAAAGACGATCCCAGACGCGGTCGCGCTGCTGGACAAGCTGCGCTTGCGCAGCCGGGCGATTCAGCAAGAACTCGCATTGCTACGCACCAAAGTGGCCGGGTTGGAGCAGACCAACATGTCACCGCCGGCAGCTGGCGAATCAACTGGCGGCGGCGCGAGCTATAGCGACGGCTTTGTATTGAGCACAGCGGATAAACGCTATCGGCTTCGGCTCAGCGGGTTTGTTCAAGGGCGATTCGCCGCGGTCTTCAACGGTGAGCTGGACGCGACCGACTCCTCCGGTTTCTCGTTGGCACGCGCGCGGGCGATTGTCGCCGCCAAGATCGGCGCCAAGGTCAGCGTCTACACGGACCTCGAGTTGCAAGCGTCGCCGGTGCTCCTTGATTACTACTTCGACTACAAGCTCACCGACACCCTGGTGGTTCGCGCGGGCACGTTCCGCACGCCGTTTACCCGCAGCTTCATCACCCACAGCGCTCGCCGAACGTTCCCGGAGCGTTCCCTTGCCACCGAGTCTCTTGGCTTCGACAGGGACATCGGTGTGTCGCTCATGGGCACGGTGGCCGACAACAAGGTCGGCTATCTCGTTGGTCTGCAGAACGGAGCAGGCCGCAACAAGCTAAACGACAACATCGACATGCTGATGCTCGCGCGAGCCGATGCAGCGCTACTCGGCGAGCGAATGCCTTACGGTGACGGCGATCTGGCCAACAGCAAGGAGCCGCAGCTCACCATTGGCGTAGGCGTGGCTCATGATCTCGCCAGGGTGCCCGACGCCGTGGATGACTTCACTGTGAACACCGACGTGGATGGCGATGGCGTTCATGACAACGTTCAAGTGATCATGGCCAGCGCCGACGCGGTGTTTCGCTACATGGGCTTCGAACTGCTGGTCGAGGGCGTTGTTCGTCATGAGCGTTGGGGAACGATCTTCGACGGCCAGAACGATCCCGTCGGCTTGACCCTGACCGATGCGGTCGGCAACAAGGCCAATCGAACATTCGTCGGCGGTTACGGTCAGGCGACGTATTTCGCTGTACCCAAGAAGGTACTTGTTGGGCTACGTGCCGGTTACGCGAAGGTTCCCTTCCTGGGAGTTACCGGGCGCCAGAGCACCCTGGCCGGCGGTGACAAACGCTTCGACCTGGACGCGCTGGTGAGTGTGTTCAGCCGAGGCCACCGGTTCCTGTCGCTTCAGTACACGTTCAGCGACGTGAATCCCGGCGTGAGTCAGCAGCACCGACTAATGGTCGACGCCATGGTCAAGTGGTGATGTCAACGTTTGGGGCAGGGCACACAGTCCACGGCTCGCGCTAGCTGTTTCCACACAGGCTTGCCAACTCGTGCCGGGCTAGCAGACACCTGCAGGCAGGCGCCACGGACCGTGATCTTCATTCGGAGCGCGAGGGGTTTGTTCGTCGTGAACGTATCGACCAATGACACGGTTGCGGTAAATCCCGCCGGGGTCATTGCGACGTTGCTGTCGATCTTGCCCAAATCCACCTGCACCTTTTTGCTCTTCCCCACCGCACCGATCAGTCCTCGGTAGTACATGTTGAGGAGCTTCCGCATGATCTTGGCGTTCCACTTGTGCACCTTGTCGAATGCCAGGGAGAACACGTAGCTGAAATAGTCGGGTGCCTTGGGTTTGAACATGCCCGGGGCGAAGAACAATTCTTCGCTGCCCGGGGGCATCTTCGGGGCGAACTCTGGCGGCAGCTTGATGCGCTCGTAGCGCCAGCCGGGCGCTTGTTTGCACACGCGGGCTGTTGGTTTGCGCGTCTTCGGTTTGGCCGCCGCAGCGCTGAGCTTCTTGGCGATGTTCTTCAGCAGCACTTTGCGGAGCGCTTCGTTGAGCGTGTAGTCGGTGTGTTTGGTCTCGGACTCGCGCACGCGTACCGTCTCCGTCAGCTTTGCTTCGACCAAGAAAGGCGCACGCACGAGCCACGGTAAGTCGCCGCCCCCTGGTTTGGCGATGTCGTACACGAACACATGTGCGCGGATCGTTCCGCCGGAATATTTCCTGATGCCGGCCGTGGTGATTCTTGGTTTGACGTAGACCTCGGGTTTTACCAGCAACAAGTACCTGGTGCGCGCGCACCGGGGCAGGATGTCTTTCAGTATGTACGCCGACGGCACTTCTCTGGCCAGGCGGCTGATGCACGAGCCCAGGATTCCGCGTTTGAGTGTGGGTACTTCGTCGGCGAACAAGACGTCGGCATTGCTATCGGCGGCATTCATGTCCAGCTCGAACAACTTGATCGGTGGCCGATCGATGGGCGTCCCGTTCTTGTCGTCCAGGCCCACTTTCGCTGCCGCCCGTGCGCGTTTGCCAGCCGCTTCGATAATCGGCTTGTACTTGGCCAGGAGGTCCCGGACCTGCTTTGCCTCGGCGCGCAGTTCCGCCTTGCTCGGACCGTCGTCCTTTTTGCAGGCTGTGATGGCCAGTGCGCAGGACAGCATACAGAAAGCGAATCGCATAGAGACGCAATAGCACGAGCGGTGGCGCACGGACCAGGGTGGTCTATATCGTCAGCAGCGCTTCGGCTGCCTGGATGCGCAGCTCGGCGGACTCGTCCGCTAGTGCGCGTACAAGCGCCAGGGTGATCGTCCTGGCGCCAACGTGTGCGCTGATCGCGGCGGCTCGGGTGGATGCGCTGGAGCTCTTGAGCAGGGCGGCGATGGTCTGAATACCGCGCGGATCCTTTGCGCGTACCAGGTTTCGTGCCGCTTGCAGTCGCACACTGTCGTTGCCGTCGGTGAGCGCGGCGGCCAGCGCGCTGATCGCGGCGGGGCGATGCTGCGTGTCGAGCAACGCGCGGGCGGCGGCGATGCGCACATCGACCTGCTTATCGGTGAGCAACGCGATCGCCTGGCTGGCGCGGTTTGCTTTGCTGTACGCGGCACTGCTCAGGGTGTTGATCGCAGCGACGCGAATCTCCCACGACGTGTTGGTCAGCGCTTTGCTGGTCGCCTTGCTGATGTCGCTGTGCTTGGCGTGGGTACCCAGCACCGTGATGGCGCGCAAGGCGACGAACAGATCCGCGCCCCCGGCAAGAGCTTTGAGCTGCGAGCGTGTGCCCGAGCCGAGGTGACCGAGTAGTTCCACGCCGGCCAGTCGAGCACCCAGGTACTTGTCTTTGAGCGCCGTGGTCGCGGCGGCCAGTAAACCTTTGCGTTTGCCTTTGCGCAGCGCTCTTAGGGCCGTCGCGCGCACGCTGCCTTCGGCATCACCAACGGCCATTGCCATGAGCCGCGGCGTGTCCTTCTCTGAGGCGAAGTTGCCGACGACAGTGACCGCCGCCATGCGTACCGAGGCGTTGTCGTCCTTGAACCGGGCCACGATATCCGCGCGGGTCTTGGCGCCGACTTTGCGGCCCACTCCGCGAATCGCGATGATTCGTGCCTGGACGTTATTGCTCGTGAGGGAGTCGGCGGCGACTCGACCGGCGGATGGATCGGCCTTGAGCATCGCGATGGCTGCCGCGGCGGCCACCCGATCGTCATCGTTGGTGATCAACAGCGAAACGTCGTCGGCCAGGTCTTCCAGCTCGAGGCGCTCGACCGCCTGGATCGTCCGGGTGCGCACCGTCGCCGATGGCACGCGCAGGCCCTGCCACATCATGGTCATTGCCATGACCCGCAGAACGCCACGGTCGTGGCGCTGCTCGCGCAGGCCGTACCACTGCTCGTAGAGTTTCGCGGCGCGGACGTTGTCCCGATCGCCCATCGCCGCCTGTACCCGCACCCGCCACAACGTCGGGTGTTTGGGATAACGCTTGAGCTCGAGTACAGCGGTCTTCTCCGCGCCCCCGAAGTCGCCTTTGGCGAACTGGCGTTCAGCCTTTTTTACCCCGGGGGGCAGGGATCCACAGGCACACAGCGCGATCGCTGCAAATAATCCGACGCTTCGGTGCAATATCGCCACGGCGTCTGTACTCTACCCGCAGATGTCTATTCGCGCCATGCTGTTCGACCTGGACGGGACCCTTGTGGACAGCGAGCGCGAGTCCGCCGAAGCCATGGCGCGCGCGATGAAGAACGGCCTTGGCATCGAAATCAGCCAGGCCGATCGGGACTTCATCATCGGCCGCAGCTGGGTCGAGATCTACCAGAACCTGATCGACGGCTACGGCGAGGGATTGAGTTGGAGCAAAGCTGAGTTGATCGCTGAGACGTCGGCCGAGCGGGCCAACGTGTTCGCCGAGGTCGGCATCACGGTGTTGCCTGGCGCTGTCGCCGCGGTCGACCGATTCGCACATCTCAAGCGCACCATTGTCACCGGCTCGTCCCGGGTGGAATGCCGGCAGGCTCTGGTCGCCCTCGGCCTCCAGGACACCTTCGACGCCGTGTACGCCAGCGAGGATTACCCGGCAGGGAAACCCGCGCCCGACGGGTACATCGCGGCGGCCAATGCGGTGGAGGTGGCCATCGGCGAGTGTGTCGTGATCGAAGATTCTGCCGCGGGAATCGCTTCCGGTCGTGCCGCTGGAGCGTTCGTGGTAGCCGTTCGGGCAGGAAACTTCTACGGCCAGGACCAGAGCGCCGCCCACGTGATCATCGACGAGCTCGACCAGCTCACCCCGGACCTCCTCGCCAGTCTCGGCCAGAAGGGGTAAGGTTCGCTCGCTGTGAAGTTGGACGGATTACCAGAGCGGGTCACGATCTATGAGGTTGGTCCGCGCGACGGCCTGCAGAATGAAGCGCGCACCGTCCCGACCGCCGACAAGATCGCGCTGATCGACGAGTTGTCGGCCACCGGTCTGCAGCACATCGAGATCACCAGCTTCGTCAGCCCCAAGTGGATTCCGCAGCTCGCCGACGCTTCCGAAGTCGCCAGGGGCGTGGCGCAACGCAAGGACGTGCGCTTCACAGCGCTGGTCCCAAATCGCCGTGGGCTGGACACGGCTATGGCCGCCGGGATGAAAGAGATCGCCGTGTTCCTTTCGGCCTCCGAGACCCACAACAAGAAGAACGTCAACAAGACCATCGGCGACACCCTGGCGGCCTTCGACAAGACCGTCGGTCCCGCCCTCGAAGCGGGGCTTCGCGTGCGAGCCTACGTGTCCACGGTGTTCGGCTGTCCATACGAAGGCGACGTGCCCGCCCAGGCCACCATCGATTTGTCCAAGCGACTGATCGACATGGGCGTGTATCAGCTGTCCCTTGGTGACACCATCGGCGTGGCGAACCCGGCCCAGGTGCAACGCATCTTGCAGACCGTGTTCGAACACGTGGACCTGGACAAGATCGCCGTGCATTTCCACGACACCCAGGGCACGGCGTTGGCCAACTGTTTGGTCGCGCTCACTCTCGGCGTCACGACCATCGACTCATCGATCGGCGGGCTTGGTGGTTGTCCGTACGCACCTGGCGCCGCCGGCAACCTGGCGAGCGAAGACGTGGTGGCCATGCTCCACGGTATGGGGATCGAAACCGGTATCGACCTGGACGCACTGGTCGCATGTTCCAAGCTGGCCGCGAGCTTCGTCGGCCACGAGCTACCGTCGAAATACATGAAGGCGCACCTGGGCAAGCAGTCCCGTAAGCGCCGGCTGGATGAAAAGAGCACGAGATGACGTCAGATCTGGTTACTGTCGAACGAGTTGGCAACGCGGCCTGGGTAACGCTCAACCGCCCACAGGCATACAACGCGCTTTCAAAGCAGACGAACCTGGATCTGCGCGCCGTGGCCGAAGAGCTCGGCGCTGACAAAAAACTGCGGGCCATCGTGATCACCGGCGCGGGCGAAAAGGCATTCTGCGCCGGCGCGGATCTCAAAGAGCGCAAAGGCGTGACGCCCGAGCAAACCGGACCGTACGTGGACGCCATCAGCGGCGCCATTAACGCGTGGGCGGCGCTGCCTCAGGCAACCATCGCCATGGTCAACGGCCACGCGTTCGGCGGCGGTATGGAGCTGATGCTCGCTTGCGATATCCGAGTCGCGTCGACCAACGCCAAGATGGGCCTGACCGAAGTACGCCTCGGCATCATGCCGGGCGCCGGAGGCACCCAACGACTCACACGGCTTTGCGGTGTCGCCGTGGCCAAGCGCCTCATCCTCACCGGCCAACGTTTGTCCGCCGAGCAAGCCGCCGCCCTTGGGCTGGTGTCCGAAGCGGTCGCGCCAGCCGACCTACGCGACGTCGTCGACGGCATCGTCAAAGAACTCGAAGGCTGCGCACCACGCTCCATCGAAATGGCCAAAGCCGCCATCGATCGGGGCTTCGACGTGTCCATGAGCGAAGGCCTCGCCATCGAACGCGAGTGCTACAACGTCACCTTGTTCACCGAAGACCGCAACGAAGGCCTCGCCGCCTTCGCCGAAAAACGCGCCCCCGAATACACCGGCTCGTAGCGGGGATTGGCGGGGACACTCTCCCGTCAGAAACCGGGGGGAATCATTGCGCTTCTAGACCGTACCGCGAAACTCCAATCGGTCTGGCCATTGCCCAGGTTTGCCCACCCTGTGTCACTAGGCTACGTGCAACAGTTCGAACATGATCGTTCGATTCGTTGGAGCTGTCGCCTTGGTGTTGTTGGCCGCGTGCGTCGATAGCTCGCCCGATGACCCCGAGAATCGGTGCGACAATCCACCAACGCCTGTCGCCATCGACTCGTCGGGGACGCGGTCGTTCTTCGTGGTCGACACTATTCTCGTTCCGAGCAGCGCGACTGAAGCTACGCAGTATGCGTTCAACCTCGACGGTGACGAGCTGGGCCGGATAGATAATAGGCTCGGACAGATCCTCGCTGCGTTGGCCGGCGGCGGGGGCGTGGACTTGAATGCCGAGACGCAACTGCTGATCGAGTCCGGGGAGCTACTTCATCTGCTCGAAATTCAGACCACCAGTCGCGAGTTCGCCGATGGCGTTGCTGTGAGCCTGTTCCATGGAGTCGATCTGGACGCAGATCCGAGCGACAACTTCTCCGGGACGGAGCCGTTTGCTGCCGACTTGTCGCGTGGGCGCGGGCTAATGTCCGGCAATATCGTAGACGGCGTCGTCACCGTGGAGATGGGCAACGCGCCCCTCGCCGTGACATTGCCCGGGCTGGGCGAGTCATTCGTGATCAACTTGAAGGCCGCCACACTCACGGGAACGTTCACCGATACCGGGTTCGCAGGTCGCATCGGCGGAGCGATGTCGGCCGACGTCATCAACGGCATGTTCATGACGCTGTTCCATCTGGGCCTGTCGCGTTCCGTGGAAGGCGATTGCGACGAAAACGGCGTGTGCGTCCCGGATAGCACAGGCGAGACTGTGCTCGGCCTTTTCGATACGAGTCCCAATGACCACCGGATCAGTTTCGAGGAAGTGGCCGAGAGCGACCTCGTCCAGTCGCTGTTCCGCCCGGACGTCGACTTGTTCAACGACGACGGCGAGTTCGCGCCCCTATGCGACGGCGAGAAGGAGAGCTTGTCCGTCGGGCTGGCGTTCACTGCCGTGCGCGCGAACGTCGGTAACTAGCGGCGCCTAGCTGCGGTTTGCCCGGCTCGTGGTGAAGCGCGGCAGCGGCGCTGGAGTGCGTTCGGTGATCGCTTGCTTCGGCTGCTTGGCGCTATCGAGTTTCGGCGAGGCGACTGTCGGCGCGTGGGAGCGACGGACGCGTGCGCGGTCCATGCGGTCTCGTTTGACCCGTGCCGTGCGCGGTGAGCGACCAACCCGCGGTGAGCCTTGTTTGAGCTGGCGCTGTAGCAAGGCGCTTACTGGCGATGCGGCTTCGCGTGGCGCGGGCTTGGCGTTCCGCAGGGTGACTTCGGCGTTAGGCGTGGTCCTTGGTGTCGCCGGGGCAGCCTTCACTTCGCCGGTAATCGCCGCGTGGCTCTTTGCATGCTGGGCGAATGGCGGCTGAGATCCACGAGCGCGACGACGCGGCGGTCTGGGCATCGGCTTTTGGTCTTCGGCTTTGACCCGCGCGCGCGCCATAGCCATCTGCCACTCCCACTCTTCATCGCCGTCGGCGTTCACCACTGGGGCAGGGGCGGGTGCGGGCGGTGCGACTGGAGCCTTCGCGATGACCTCTTCGGTTTCTCTCGATCGCGCTCGGGCCATGGCCATCTGCCACTCCCATTCGTCCTGGTCCTCATCACGGTCGTCGTTTGCTTCGGCGATCGCCGCAAGATGGTCCTCGGGCGCCACCGGGATCGCACGGTGCGCCTGGGGTTCGATCGCGGGGCGTTCGCCCGGCGTGGTCGAATCCTCCGGGGCCGTCAGCGGCAGCTGCAGCCCATCGGCCGATTGCCACTTGCTCGGACAGCCGGGGCAGGGGACGACCACAACCGGGTCGAGCTCCGCTGGTGCCTCCGCCGACTCGATTTTCGCGTACCCCATGCGTTTGAACAATGACTCGAACATCGCCATGGCCCATTGGAATAGCAGGCATCGGGCCAACTATCGGCGTTCGGCTTGGTGCTCGAGCGCACGAAGTATATGTCTGATCTCAAGCACAAGCGGCTGTGGGTCGCCTACCTGCACCTACCTGGGATCACCCTGCCTACCGGGGGCAGATTCCTCAGGGCGAGGATTTACCCCCACCTTGACCGCAGGCGGCGTAGCTCGCTCGGTCCGTCGCTTTCATCACGCAATTGAACATCTGGCGCTGAAAACGGAGGCACACAGGGCCAAGTTCGGCGGCCATCTTTGTGCGTATTTGTTCGATCTGTTGCGACGTAGGGCGGTACTTCGGATCTTCTTTTTTGTTGTGCGCGACGACTGCTATCTGGAGAACGTGGTCGATGAGCTTCTTGCAGTCGGCTTTGCTCGGTTGCTCGTTCACGATGGTGCTTGCATCCGCCGGGCCAGCTGCCGACCCGGCGTCTTCAGGTGAATTCACTGAAGCGTCTACAGGTGACGGGACCGGTTTCTCGCCGGTCGACTGTTTGCCGCCGCACGCGCCCGCGCACAGGACAACCGCGGCAATGCTGGCTATCAACCGAAGCGAATCCATCCAGCTGAGGCTAGCTCGGATTAGCAGTGCGGGCCAGGACTCGACCGCACTACATCGGTGAGGGTATGGTGCCCAGGACGTATGGAGCTCTGGTTCGCAGCCCTACTCGGTCTCGTGCAGGGGCTGACCGAGTTCATTCCGGTGTCGTCGACTGCTCATCTTCGCATCTTGCCCGAGGCGGTCGGCCAACCCGATCCTGGCGCCGCGTTTAGCGCGGTGATTCAGCTGGGCACATTGCTGGCCGTGCTCGTCTACTTCGCACGCGATCTGTTCATCACCATGCCCAAAGCGATGCTGACCGACCGCAGTAGCGCGGAGGCCAAGTTGCCGCTGTTGATCGCCCTGGGCAGCGTGCCCATCGTGATCGCCGGGCTCTCGCTCAAGAACCTGATTACCGGCGATGCGCGATCGCTGTACGTCGTGGCTATTGCGCTGGCGGTCGTCGGCGCCGGTTTCTTTGTCGTCGAGCGCATCGGCAAGCAGGAACGCGGGATGCTGAGCCTCACCTGGATGGACGGCATGCTCATTGGGCTCGCCCAAACCCTGGCGCTGGTCCCCGGCGTGTCTCGCTCTGGGGCAACGATCGCGTGTGCGCTCATACTCGGTTTGCGTCGCACGGACGCGGCGCGATTTTCGTTTCTTTTGGGGATCCCGGCCATTGCGGGTGCGGGAATCTTCGAGTTGCGTGATGCATTGGACACAACAGGTGGCAGTGGTTGGCTGCCACTCGTGATCGGCACCACAGTAGCCGCTATTAGCGGATACGCTACAATTGCCTGGTTATTGCGGTTTCTGAGCCGCAAGAGTCTTGCCCCGTTTGGCGCTTATCGCATTGTCCTGGGGATATTGCTGCTGGCGCTTTGCATTGGCGGCGTTTTGGCGCCACGATCGGGGTAGGGGAACCTGTCGGAGGAGAAGTCTGTATGAACGTCGCGAATTCGATGCGCCGGTACATGAGCGTGATGGTGTTTGTGCTCATCGGTGCTTACGCAGTTGAGACATTGGCTCAAGCCGTGCCACGCCCACGTCGGCGCGGCTACAAGTACAAGGTGCGCATCGATTCCGCGCCCCAACAGTCAGCGATCTATCTCGACGACAAGAAGTACGGCATCGTCGGTTACACGCCGTGGAGTGGGCGCTTGCAGCGTGGCGACTGGGTCGTCATTCTGGAGAAGAAGGGCTACAACCCGGTCAAGCGTAAGATTCGCGTCCATCGCACGCGGCGCACTCAGACCACGTTCGTTCCAATGGTCAAGAAGGTCGTCCCGGCGATGCTCGACATCACTGGTACTGCTGACAAGAACGCCGTCAACGCGGAGGTATGGCTCGACGGTCAGCTTCAGGGCAACATCCCCATTTTGCTCAAGGTCTCCGACGGCAGGCATCTAGTCGAGATCAAGAAGAAGGGGTTCAAGGACTTCTCCCAATGGTCCACGGTCAAGGAAGGGGATCGGGTGAGTATCAACCCGGTTCTCACGGCCTTAAAAGTGGTCAAGAAGGGCAACATCCTGGTCACGTCGGACATGGACCCGGCGGAGGTTTGGATCGACGGCAAGAAGCACTCGCAGCCGACGCCGACGATGATCACCGGCGTCACTGCGGGTATTCACGTCGTCGAGGTCAAGAAGGCCCCGGCAATGCCCTGGCGTCAGAGCGTTACGGTTGTCGAAAACAAGACGCTCAAGGTGAACGCCGGGCTCAAGGCGACCATTGGCGGAGGAGGCGGCACCATTCAGGTGTTGTCCAACGTCGAAGGGGCGCAGGTGTACCTGGACGGCAAGCTCATGGGCACGGTGCCCATGCAGGTCAAACAGATCAAGCCGGGTGAGCACGTCGTGGAGGTCAAGGCGAAGGGCTACATCACCCGCGAAAAGCGCGTGAAGGTGCAGCAGGGCTCGGCCGAAGTGCTCAAGCTCGACATGCAAGCCGAAGCATCCGTGTCCAAGAACGGCACGCTCAAGGTCGTGTCACCAGTGCCCCTCGCCGAGGTGTACCTGGACGGCGCGCTGCTGGGCAAGGTGCCTCAGAGCAAAGAGACGCCCCCGGGCGAGCACTTCGTGGTGGTCAAGAAGGCGGGGTTCAAAGACTTCAAACTCAAGGTCGTCATCGAGTCTGGGCAGATCAAAACAATCACCGCTGACCTCAAGGCCGTCGGCAGCATTCGTTTCCTGTCCGGCGCGATCATGGGCGCCGAGGTTTGGCTCGACGGAAAGGTCGTCGGCAAGACCCCGTTCACCCTCAAAGACGTGGACGCGGGCGCTCACGAAATCTCGGTTCGTTTCCCCGAGCACTTTCACTACACCAAGACCATCAATGTCCAGGGCAATAAGCTGACCGTGGTCAGCGCTCAGCTGACGAAGATCGATCGCGGCCCGACGCCGGCGGACCTGAAGCGCGAGCAGCGTGGGCTGACCGCGTTTGGTGCGGTGCCCCTGCCCAAGGGACGCTCCACCATGTCCATCGGCGCGGGTTACCCGTACTTCGTGGACGGCAACATCATGGTTGGCGCGGGCGAGCTCGGTGGAATGGGCTTCGACGCGGGCGTTCTATTCCGCTCGTTCTTCTCGCGTTCCGAACTCGGCCTCGTCGGTCGATTGAACCTGGCCAAGAGCGACCCGTTCTCGGCGGGCGTGTTCACCTCAGTGGGTGGTGGCGCGAACTTCTTCGACGACACCAAGCGCAACTCGTTCTTTTGGGACCTTGGTCTGGCGGCGTCTCTAACCGGGCCCGGCAACGTTACGGTGACCGGCCGCGCGTACTTGAACATCTTCTCGGATCGCCACTGCCCGTCCCAGAGCACGGCAGGCACCTTCGACGAAGGCGACCCGACGACCATGTGCGCCGCGTACAACGACGGAACCCTTTCCGCCGAAGCGCGCGAGCGTGTCGATGCGCTCATCGACAACGTCGACAGCGCGGGTGGCACCAAGGACCCGACAGCGTTGTTCAACCGCGAGACCCGAGTCCGCGGCATGCTGTCAGTGATCGTCGAGATCGCAGTGCGCCAGCGCTACAACATCTGGCTCATCGCAGAAGGCGCTCCGTTCCAGGTGGAGCGCGCCGCGTACACGGACAAGTTCAACAAGGCGCTGTTTAGCGAAGACATCAGTACCTACTTCCGAGCCGGCATCACCTACAAGTTCTAGCTGAGGACGCGTCTGCCGGGGAGCTTGCCGCGCGTGCGCTTCGCGTACCGCTTCGCTCCGCTCGGTCGAGGGCTTGAGCCCACTCCCTCGGTCGCTGCAGGGGTGCGCGCCAATCTCCCTCGGCAGCCACGCCCTCAGCCGCTGCGTGGTGGGGCGGGGGCGGGGTTGGGCACTTGCTTCGCTCGTGCCGGGCTCGTGCTGGGGCACTTGCTTCGCTCGTGCCGGGCTCGTGCTTGGGCACTTGCTTCGCTCGTGCCGGGCTCGTGCTGGGGCACTTGCTTCGCTCGTGCCGGGCTCGTGCTGGGTTTGTGGCGGGGCTCTTGATCTGCGTCAGGAACGGGGGGCGGCTGCTAGTTGCCCAGGCCGAGACAGTACTCGTACCACTCGGGCGGCGCCTGGGTGATACGCACGCCGAATCCGCCTTTGACCAGCCTCGCCATATGGGACGGGACACGAGATCCGTGGCGCGGGACGGCCGTAAGTGTCACCGTATTACCCTTGCCGATCTCGATCTCGACTTCGACTTGTTTAGCTTTGGGCAATCTGGTGGTGATGATGAATAGACCAGAGACAGAAACGTCCTTCGTGAAGGCAGTGCGCCAACCGCCCTCTGACTCGCGATAGCGAGCGCGAAACCGCTTGGTGTGGCGCTTGTACTCTCGCTTGATTGTTTTCTTTTTGGTTGTTCGGGTATCCATCATCGTCTCCACCCCATCCCTAGTGTGTGTTCCGTTGCGGTGATGTCGTATGAGGTTGAAAAAAAGTCCTAAGCGGGTGATATCTCGACGGTAACGGTGGCAAGCTAGGTGTATAGTCTGGGTCGAATTTGGGGGATCAAATGAAGAAACTGTTGTGGTGCGGCGTGGCCGCGATTGGAACTTTTGCGCTCTTGGCAGCGCTCTCGCCGTCTTCAGCGATGGCCCAGGGCCGGTGCGGTGTTGGCTACAAGTGGTGGTACGCGAGCAAGCGCTGCGTGCCCAAAACTTGTGGCAGCGCGCAGAAGCGAAACTACACGACTGGCCGCTGCGTCACTCGAAGTAGCCGCACGTGTCGGACTGGCTACAAGTGGTGGTACGCGAGCAAGAAGTGCGTCGTCAGGACGTGCGCGAGCCACCTTAAGCGCGACTTCGCGACAGGAAACTGCGTGCGCCGGCAACGGAACTCACGCTGCGGCCGCGGCTACAAGTTCTGGTTTTCGAGCAAGCGCTGTGTGCCCACCACGTGCGCCAGTTACCTCAGGCGCGACTTTAAGACAGGCGAGTGCATTCGCAAGAATCGCCGCTGCGGCAGCGGGTTCAAGTGGTGGTACGCGAGCAAGAAGTGCGTGGTCAAGACGTGCCCGAGCTACTTGAAGCGCGACTACACCACCGGCAATTGCGTTAGCAAGAGCGCGCGCAGCTGCGGCGTCGGATACAAGTGGTGGTTCGCCAGCAAACGCTGCGTGCGCAAAACCTGTCCCAGCTACCTCAAGCGTGACTACACGACCGGTTCTTGCGTCAGCAAGACCGCTGGTACGTGCCGTTCCGGTTACAAGTGGTGGTACTCCAGCAAGAGGTGCGTGCCCAAGACCTGCGCTCGCTATCTCAAGCGCGACTTCGGTAGCGGCGACTGTGTCGGTCGTGCCGCCTCGGCTTGCCGCTCTGGTCACAAGTGGTGGTACGCCAGCAAGAAGTGCGTGCCCAGCTCCTGCGCTTCCTACTTGCGTCGCGACTTCACCAGCGGTGACTGTGTCGCCAAGGCGTCCAGGACGTGTCCTGTTGGCAAGAAATGGTGGTCGATGAGCAAGCGCTGCGTGCCCAACTTCTGCGCCAATGGTCGCACCGCTCTGGGCTTCTGCGCCAGCGGTGGCGGCACCGTCGCCCGGCCTGCCAGTGCATGTAACTGGCGCGCGTCGACGCGCTGCGTGTACAAGACAGTCCGTCGCGGTACTCGCTGCGGCAACGGCAACAGCGTCGAAGTGGTCGTGCGTAACAACTGCCGCACGTCGCTCAAGATGGTCACATGCGTGCAGCGCAGCAGCGGACGTTGGAAGTGCATGCCGGACGGGAAGTTCCGTCGTGGCACCTTTACCGGCACTAGCGTGAAGAACTGGGTCTGCAGTGGTACGGGACGCACGGACGTCTACGCCATGCCAATCCAGGCTTACAACAACAGCAATCCCAAGTGTCGGTTCCCGCGCAAGCGCTAATCACACGACCGGTTCGTTAACCAGGAGCGTCGGCCTCACGGTCGGCGCTCTTGTCGTTTCGGCTGCCGGCGCTTGTCGTTTCAGCCGCGTGCGGGGGCGGGCAGTTCTGGCGTAGACTATCCGGCAGTGAGCAGTGAAGCGCCCACCGTTCGATTCCTCCGCCAGAGCAATGGACTGCGCCTGGCGTACACGACTCATGGTTCGGGGCCGTACCTCGTGTGCCCGGCCTGGTGGGTAAGTCATCTCGAGGATGACTGGCAGGAGCCCGGGTTCCGCGAGTTGTTCGGTGGCTTCGCCGAGCACTTCACGGTGGTGCGTTACGACCGGCCGGGCGCGGGGCTCAGCGATCGCTCACGAGAAGTCGTCGATCTGGACGGCGAGATAGCGACCCTGGCTGAGTTGGTCGACCACCTCGAAATCGAAACGTTCGATGTGTTCGCCGTGTCATGCGCGGGTCCCCCATCCCTGGCTTACGCCGCCGCACATCCTCATCGTGTTTCTCGGTTTGTGTTCTTCGGCTCGTTTCTTCGCGGTGTCGACGTCGGACCGCCGCAGATCAAAGACGCGATCCAGGGCCTCGTACGGGCTCATTGGGGCATGGGCTCGCGCACCATCACCAATCTGTTTTCACCGGACCTGCCTGAGCCGGACGTCAAACGCGTGAGTCGCCAGCATCGCCAGGCCGCGAGTCCGGAGATGGCTGCGCAGCTGGTCTCGCTCACCTTCGACGTGGACGTCGAGCCCGAGGCGCAAGGTATAGCGGCCCCTGCGCTGGTCTTACATCGCAAGGGGGACCGCACGATTCGTCACGAGGCCGGACGTGAGCTTGCCGCGTCATTGCCGCAGGCGACGTTTCGTACCCTCGACGGCAACGCCCACGTTCCGTGGATGGGCGACGTGGCGGCGGTTCGCGACGCCGTGCTCACCTTCCTCGGCGCGCAGCCCAACGCGACAGCGGCTTCAACCAATGACTCGGCCAACGTGCTCAGCAAAGCCGCTGACGTGTGGACGGTCACCTTCGCCGGTCGGTCCGTTCACCTCAAGCACGCCCGCGGCCTGACCGACCTGGCGATCCTGCTCACCAACCCGGGCCAGGAAATCCACGTCGGCACCTTGTGGTCCGGCGCTGACAGCGCCGCGGCGATGGGCGGAGGCTCCGACCCCATTCTCGATGACGAAGCGCTCGCTAGCTACAAAGCGCGGTTCCGCGAATTGGAGGAAGCCATCGCCGACGCGGAACAGGTGGGCAACGTCCAGGCAGCTGAGACGCACAAGGAAGAGCGCGATGCCCTGGCCAACGAGCTGCGTTCCGCGGTCGGTCTGCGCGGCAAGAAACGCGGTTTGAACGAGCCGTCCGAGCGCGCGCGAAAAGCCGTTTCGGCTCGGCTCAGGGCCAGCATCAAGAAAATCGGCGCCGTTCATGGCGAGTTGGGAGCTCACCTGGAAACCGCCATGTCCACTGGAATATTCTGCAGTTATACGCCGGAGCAAGACATGGGCTGGGTGTTCAACGAGACCGGCTAGGTTCGATCTAGCGGCTCGCGCGTGTCGTCGTAGCGCCTTGAGTTTGAAAGGACAAACTCATGACGACGACACAAACAATCAAGCCCGAATCGAACACTAACTCCAAGCCCCGCAGCATGATGCGCGACCGCCAACGGCCGCTCATGCGGCTGTACAAACAGGAGCCGGCCGCGGCGATGATTCAGGACGGGGCGCGTACCGTCGCAGGCGCGTTGCACCGCAATGATCCGGTCCACGGTGAGCTACTGATAGGCACTTCCCAGCCCATCGCGGTGCCGATGTCGATTCACTCCGCGGTGGGAGGCGACCACGATGGCCCCAACCCGGGTGACTTCTTGTCTGCTGCCCTGGTCGGTTGTTTCGACTCGACCATGCGCATCATCGCCGACCGCCTCGGCGTCGTGCTCGAAGAACTCGAAGTGTCGGCCAAAGCCGAGCTCGACGTGCGCGGCACTTTGTGCGTGTCCCCGGAGGTGCAGGTCGGCTTTCAGCGGATCACTCTATCGGTCAAGGCAACCCCCGCCGAAGGGACACCGCCCCAGGCATTGCAGATGGTCATCGCTGGCGCGGAACACTGCTGCGTCGTGCTGCAAACCTTGCGCCACGGGACTCAGGTCAGCACCGTGGTGGCAGACGAAGAGCACGCCGCCGGAGCCAACCAGTGATCTGCCCACGCTGGCGCCGGGAATAGAGCCTGTGGTGGGGCGCGCGAGTGGGACTGGGTTGACCACGAGTGAGTCGCCGGTGGATGCGCCGCGGACGCACTTACTCAAGAACCTGTGGCGTCGGCATCGGTTGATCGACAGTCAACGTGGTTCAGGGCGGCTGTAATCCACGCTTGCTCGAGCGAGGTGCCTACGGGACTGGCTTGGCGCTGCTGAATGCGCCGGGCACGTTTACCGGGGTGCCGTCGGCGAGCTCGATCGTCGCCTGCCACGCGCCGGGACCACCTTCGCCCGGGTCCGTGCCGACGCGGTCGATGATCAGGTTGTAGTCATCGTCGCGTACTGGCGCTGTACCCAACAGCGTCAGGTCGAGCTCGGAGCCATTGAGTTGGGACCACCAGGCCGCCAGGCCGGCGTCGAGAGCCGACTGCGCTTGTGCACACATCGATTGTAAGCACGCGGATGCCTGACCGGCAGTGTTGCATGCGATGTTGCTGATCGCTTCGCAGCCGGTCGTGCCCGACATGCCGTCGCTCACCGACGCCATCATTTCTTCGCCGAGTTGAGCGCCTTTGCCGCCGAGTCCCGCGGGTGCGAGGCCAACGTGTTCGAATCCGTCGCGCGCCAGCGAGCCTAGCCGAAGTGTGTAGCCGTGTTGGCCCACGCCAACTTCGCGGCTTGCGTTGAGGCCGTATGCCACCTGGGTTTGCTGGATGACCGGGCGATTGCTGGCGACGAGGTCTACCACCAGCGTGCTCGCGCCAGAACCGACCGTGGCGGTCACGAGCCTATGCGTCGCGATTCCCGGGGTGTCGAAAATCATCAGCGAGTCTATGTTCACAGATGCGAGCACATCGCGGCGCTGTTGCAGCAGAGTTGCCAGAGCGCCTCCGGTCGGGAACGTACCGCCGCTCGCAACCGCGTCCGTGAGCAGTTTGTCGATGCTTGGCGTGGGGCCCGGCAACATCTCCGGGCGGCAGCCGTCGATGTCCGCTGCACCCCGTTTGCTTTCGATGGCGGTGAGTGCCGCGCTCGTGCCATTCACGACGCAGTCGTAGTTGCCGTCGCTCACCGTTGCGTCCATGGCGCAATCCAGCAGCGCCTGGCCCAGGCCAGCGGGGCAGTCCAGGATTCGCCAAAGCCGTTCCGAAGGTGTGTCCGCCACTGCGGTGTTCACGCCGGTCAGGTCGAGCTGCGAGTGGAGTTCGATGCTCGCGGGCCACCTGGGTAGGCGATCTCGAATCAGCAATTCGAGTTCGAGCCGTTGCGGTGGAATGATCTCCGGTTCCAGGTCGACGCAACCGATCGCCAGGCGGGTTGCATCGTCGGGGCCGATCGCCCAGCCGACCAGCGTGTACGGCATGTACGCGATGACGCTCTGGTACGTCACGTTGTCACCAAACTCTGCCAGCGTTCGCGGCGGGAACGGCGAGTCGGGCGGCGCACCTGGATCCAGGTCTCGGCAACGTAGGTCCGCAGCTGGATACAAGCGAACTTCGATGCGGTTGAATACATCGGCTGGACGCCAACCCAGGTGGGCGGGCGTTGCGACCAGTTCGGCAAAGCCGGTGTCGGAAACGCCGACATAGAAGTTGGCGCTCGGTGCGTCCGACGCGCTGGCTTCCACCTGGAAATTGACCTGCTCTGCGCCCGACGTCAGTTCGACGATCGCTACGCCGCTGGCGTCCGTGATGCCTTCGATCGCCGACAGACTGGAGCCACCGGTGTTGCCTGTCGCCGACGACATAGTGAACGCCACGGGTTGGCCAACGATGGGCTCGCCAGTTTCGGTTTCATAGCGCACGCGCAGGTCCATGCTGGCGCCGAACGCCAGACCGATACTCTCGCCGGGAGGGTCGAGCACGACCAGCCGGTTATTGCGAGCGGTCGCGGCGTCTTCGCCGGCCTGACCACCACCGCCACAGGCCGTTGTGGCCACGATTGTGGGCATGACGGCCAGTAACACTGCGATGATTGGAGCGAATCCGGAGCGCAAAGCTAAAGAATAAGACATCAGGTACTCGGTAAGGCTACCGCCGATCAGACTGGCGCGATACTAATCTCTAGGAATCTGTTTGGCAGCCTGCACCGAAGCCCGCCTGACCGTCTATGTCCGAATTCACACACCTACATCTCCACACTCAGTACAGCCTTTTGGACGGGGCGATCCGGGTCAAGGATCTGTTCCCCAGGGTACTCGAACTGGGCATGGATACAGTGGCGTGCACCGATCACGGCAACATGTTTGGCGCGATCGATCTCTACACCAACGCCAAGAAGCACGGGGTCAAACTCATCTTCGGCTGCGAGACGTACATCGCCGCCAGCGATCGCTTCGATCGAACCAACCGACGTTCGTATCACACGGTGCTGCTTGCCAAGAACGAAGTCGGTTACAAGAACCTGTCGTACCTCAACTCGATGGGCTACCTCGAGGGCTTCTACTACAACCCGCGCATCGACAAAGAGATCCTGCGCAAACACTCCGACGGTCTCATCGGTATGTCGGCGTGTCTTGGCGGCGAAATCGCGCAAACACTTCAGAAGCACAGCCTCGCCGAGGCCGAGCAAATCGCCCTGGAGTACAAGGACATCTTCAACCCCGGTGACTTCTACCTGGAGTTGATGCCGACGAAGTTGCCCGAGCAGGAGCAGCTCAACGAAGAGCTGGCCAAGATGGGGCCCAAGCTCGGAATCCCGATGGTGGCGACCAACGACTGCCACTACGTCAACCGCGAGGACGCTCGCGCCCACGATATTCTGCTCAGCATTCAGACCGGCAAGTCGACCAAGGACGAGAAGCGTCTGCGCCACCAGGTTGACTCCTACTTCCTCAAGAGCCCGGCTCAGATGGAAGAGTCGTTCAAGCACCTCCCCGAGGTTCTCGAGAACACCGTCAAGATCGCCAAGCAGTGCAACGTCGAGCTCGATCTGGGCAAGACGATGTTGCCCGACTACAAGATCCCCGATGGCCACAACCTGGACACCTATCTGGAAGAGGTGGTGTGGAAGGGGCTCGACAGACGCTTCGGCGAGCTGCACGCGCGTGGTGAGGTGTTCGATCCCGACGAGTACCGGGCGCGCGGCAAGCACGAACTCGGCGTCATCAAGTCGATGGGGTTCCCCGGCTACTTCCTGATCGTCTGGGACTTCATCAACTGGGCCAAGAAGCAGAGTATCCCCGTAGGCCCGGGGCGTGGTTCTGGTGCCGGCTCGCTCGTGGCCTACGCCATGGGAATCACGAACATCGACCCGATCAAGTTCAAGTTGTTGTTCGAGCGCTTTCTCAATCCCGAGCGCGTCAGCATGCCTGACTTCGACATCGACTTCTGCATGAACCGGCGGGACGAGGTTATCCGCTATGTTCAGGACAAGTACGGCAAGGAGCACGTCGGACAGATCGCCACGTTCCACCAGCTCAAGGCCCGCGGGGTTATTCGTGACATCGCTCGTGTCATGGAGCTGCCCTTTGCCGAGGCCGACAAACTGGCAAAGCTGGTCCCCGAACCGGTTGCTGGCCGGTCGCCGCCCGTTCGCGAAGCCATCGAGCAGGAGCCAGAGCTCAAGCGGCTGTACAACGAGGATCCGCGCACCCGCGACTTGCTCGATATCGCATCGTCTCTTGAAGGTCTGAACCGCCACGTGGGTATGCACGCGGCCGGCATCGTCATTTCCGAAGAGCCTTTGTGGAACTACGTGCCCTGCTTCAAGGGGCGCGACGGCGAGATCGTCAGCCAGTTCGCGATGAAAGAAGTCGAGAAAGCCGGACTGGTCAAGTTCGATTTCCTCGGCCTCAAGACGCTCACGGTGATCGATACGGCCGTGCGCCTGATCAACGAGCAGCGTCTGGCCGCCGACCCCAACGCCGAGCTGTTCGACGTCGAGCGCATCGAAGTCGATGACGCCGAGGTGTTTGCGATGATATCTGCCGGTGATACCACCGGCGTGTTCCAGCTGGAATCCTCGGGCTTCCGGGAGATTCTGTCCAAGCTCAAACCCGATTGCCTCGAAGACATCGTCGCGGCGGTGGCTCTGTATCGGCCTGGTCCCCTCGAAGGCGGCATGGTCGATGACTTCATCGAGCGTAAGCACGGGCGAAAGGCCGTCGAGTATCTCCATCCGAGCTTGGAGGAGATTCTCAAGACGACCTACGGGGTCATCGTCTACCAAGAGCAGGTCATGCAGATCGCCCAGGTTCTGGCCGGGTACAGCCTGGGCCGCGCGGATTTGCTTCGCCGCGCCATGGGTAAGAAGAACAAAGACGTCATGGCCGAGGAGAAGGCCGGATTCGTCTCGGGTGCCGTCGAGAAAGACGTGCCCAAGAAGCTCGCCGAAGAGGTATTCGAGCTCATCGCGTTCTTCGCCGGCTACGGTTTCAACCGATCACACTCCGCGGCCTACGGCTGGATTTCGTATCAGACCGCGTTTCTCAAGAAGCACTACCCGCAGGAGTTCATGGCGGGCCTCATGTCCTGCGACCAGGACAAGACCGAGAACATCGTCAAGTTCATCGCCGAAGCCAGGTCCATGGGGCTCACCGTCGAGCGCCCGGACGTCAACCAGTCCTCCTCGGACTTCACCGTAGTCTGGCGCGGCGAAGGCGAAGAGCGCGAGAAGGTGATCCGCTTCGGTCTGGGCGCGGTGAAAGGCGTTGGCCACGGCGCGGTTGATGCGGTGCTGAACATTCGCAACCAGGAGGGACCGTTCGCCGGCTTGTACGAGTTCTGCAAACGCGTGGACTCCCAGAAGTGCAACCGTCGGGTCATCGAGGCGCTGATCAAAAGCGGTGGCTTCGACGCACTTCCGCCCCCCGAAATCGAGGCGTCGGAGACCAATCGCTCGAGACTGCTCGCAGCCCTGGATATGGCGCTCGAGCGCGGCGCTCAGGACCAGCGCGACCGACGCTCGGGACAAACGTCCCTGTTCGGCATGTTCGAGGCGGAGAAGCCCAAGCAGTTCGCCGAGGTCTACCCGGAGGTCGAAGAGTGGTCGGCCAAGGAGTTGCTCGCATTCGAGAAGGAAGCGCTTGGCTTCTACATCAGCGGCCATCCTCTCGATCGCTACCGCGCTGATCTGTCCCGTTACGCCAGTGCGACCACAAGCGACTTTTCCGAAGCGCGCCGCGAGCCAGGACCCGCGTCACTCGGTGGTGTGGTGACCGCGTATCGCGAACGAGTTACCCGGCGCGGAGATGGCAAGCTCGCGTTCTTTCAGCTCGAAGACTCCTACGGCCAGCTCGAAGTCATCGTGTTTCCCAAGACGTTCGAGAAGCTTCGCCACGTATTGATCAGTGACGAGCCGCTGTTGTGTTCGGGCAAAGTCGTGGATGAAGGGGAGGGCGCACAGCACGCCTGGCGGTTGCTGCTCGAAGAAGCGACCCCACTGGCGGAACTGCGCAAGTCAAAGACGACCCGGGTCGAGATCAAGCTCAACGCCGAGTTGTGCTCGGCTCCGCAGATCGAGTCGTTGCGCCGGGTTCTGTCCAGTTCGCGAGGATCCTGCCAGACCATACTCACCGTCGAGATCCCAAATCGCTCGACCGTGGTCATCCCCCTTGGCGACCATTGGCGGGTCGCGCCCAGCGATGAACTGTTGGTTCAGCTCGAGCGCCTGTTTGGCGAGCGCGTGACCACGCTCAGCTAACCAGCCGAAAACGCACCGGGCGGCACTTTAGTGCTCCGCTTAGGAAATTTGGTTCCAATCTGGGAATTCACGCCGTACTATCCCGCTACCTGGGGAGGTATAGCAGTGAAGTATTTGATGTTCTCTTTGATGGTCGCTTTGACCATGAGTTGTGCGACGGCCGGTGAGGCCGATGATGACGGCCCTGGCGTTACCGCCGATGCCACGGTGCAGGGACCAGACGCACCGTCCAATCCGTTTGCCGACGCCAGAACATCCTTCCCCGACGCGTCGCTACCTGTAGACGCTCCGCTGAATCCGATCATCGATGCGAGTCCGCCTCCCATCGACGCGCCGCCCGTGGGAACGCCGGACGCTGCCCCCGGTGGCTTCTGTGGCACCAACGCCGATTGCGTGGCTAGCGAGTGCTGCTGGGTTGTTGCGTGTGTGCCAGGAACGCAGACGGGGCTAGACCCGCCGCTCAACTGCGTGCCGGAATAGATCAGGCGGGAAAGACTGCTAGAGCGGGACGTCGGCTTCTTCGTCGTCGTCCTTCTTCTTTTTGCCGTCGTCGTCTTTCTTGGTGTCGGACGCGTCGGGCTTCTTCACGTCGTCCTTCTTTGCGGCGTCGCCATCAGTGGGCGCCGTCACCGTCTTGACCACGACGTTTTTCTGCGCTGCTTTGATAGCCGTCAACTGCGCTTGGACCGCGTCGAGCTTCTTGGCCAGGTCGGCGTTCTTGTTTTCGACGGCTTTGATGTTCATGGCGAAACCGCCAATCAAAACCACGAGGACGAGGGGTACCATGACCCAGTCGGTGATGATCTGTTTACCGGACATGGGCGGAGTGTAGCCTAAACCCGGCTCAGCGGGGTCCGGGGAATAATTGCAAGCGGTTGGACGTTAACAGGGGCATGGCCTACAGTTGGCTCGTGACCAAGACGACGCTCCTTTGGCTGCTCGCTGGCCTGCTCGTTACAACCTCCGGTTGTCCCACGAGTAAGCGTCGGATCTTCGTGCCCGACGCGCCGACCAACGGCGACAAGACCGCCCGTACTCGCTTCCAGGAAGCGCGCGCGCTGTTCAAGCGCGATAACGAGAAGGCCACCGCCGAGTTCGAGAAGATCGCGGCCCAATACGCCAACGATCCCATCGCCCCCTGGGCCATGTTGTACGCGGGCATCTCGGCCTACCGCGCCGGCGATTACACCAAGGCCATCGCCAATCTGCGCAAGCTGAACGGTCAGGCCCACGCGAACATGAAGGTCCTCCGCCGAGGGAAACTGTTCCTCGGTCTGGCGTTCAACTACGAAGGTCGGCACGCCGACGCCGTTGCGCATCTGCGCGATGGTGCCAGCGCGATCGAAAACGATGGTGAACGTACCGAGTGGCAAGCGGCCATGGCCGAGAGTCACAGCCGCGGCGTGCGTCCCGTCGCCTCGTTGACCTACTACGACGCGTGGCACAAGTCCGGCCGGCCTGCCGAGCAGGCATATATCCTGAGTCGGCTGCAGGCCATCGTCGCGAAGCTCTCGTCGGCGGATGCTCTCCAGAGCTATGATGTGGTCAAGCCCGTTAAGACACCGGCCGGCGCCGTGTTGGCCCACCGAGTCGCCAATGACCTGGACGCCGCCGGCAATCCGTCGGGGGCAACGGCGATTCGCAATCAGGCGAAGGCCCTGCGCGCAAAGCTGGGTCTGCCGAGCGCCACCGCCGCGGGCAAGGCAGACGTCAACATGCTGGGGGCGGTGCTGCCTCTCACGGGGCGGCGTTCCCGTCGCGGCGACCTGGCCATGCGCGGCCTGGCTCTGGCGGCGGGCACATTCCGCGACTCGGCAAAACTCTCCGCAGGACCATTCACCCTGTCGGTCCGCGACTCGCAATCGAAACTGAAACCAGCTGTTGGCGGCGCCGAGGCACTGGCCACCAGCGGTGTGATCGCCATGGTTGGGCCCATTCACGGCGGCAGCGTCGACGCCGTCTCCGTCAAGGCGACCGCCCTCGGCGTGCCATTGCTCAGCCTCAATCCGCGAAGCGAATTGCGTAAGACCGGCCAATCGCCGTTTGTCTTTCACCTGATGTTGTCGGCGGAGGAGCGGGCTAAAGCGCTGGCACGCTACGCATCGAACAAAGGCGTGCAGAAGTTCGCTGTCCTGGCGCCCAAGTCCGGCTACGGTCGGGCGGTCGGCAAGGCGTTTCGTGATGAAGTGACTCGCCTTGGCGGCACCGTGACAATCGAAGCCAGTTACGATCGGCGCGCGACCTCGTTCACCAAAGTAATTCGCACCCTCAAGGCGAAGCCCTGGGGGGCGGTGTTCATCCCCGATCAGGCCAGGCGCCTCGAGCTCGTCGCGCCGGCGTTGACCGCCGCTGGCTTGATCTCGTCCACGGTGCGCAAGAAACGCCGCCGAAGCCGCCGCGGAACGCGCCGGTTCCTCCTGCTCTCGACTGCCGAATTCCTCGCGCCGCGCTATCTGGCGTCGTCTGGTCGATACAGTCGTGGCGCTGTCTTCGCCCCCGGGTTCTATCCAGACCGCTTCGATTCGACGATCTCGGATTTCGTCGACCGCTACGAACAGTCGTTCAACCGGTTGCCAACAGCCCTTGATGCCTACGGGTTCGACGCGGCGCTTGTGGTTCGTGCGGCCATCAACTCCGGGGCGAAGTCCCGGGCGCAGTTGAGCCAGGCGCTGATGAAGAGCCGGGTAAGAGCGCTCACCGGCACCGTCAGGTTTTCGGCCCAGAGACGCCGCGCCGACGCTGGTCTGCTCTACCAGGTACGGCGAAAGAGCGGCCGATACCAGATCCGCGCAATGCGCAACTGACTGTGCTTGACGCTGGGGGTGGCCCCGCGTAAAAAGCAGTCGATATGCGCTACTCACGGGCGTTCATGCCCACGCTGAAAGAAGTTCCGGCCGACGCCAAAATCGTCAGCCATGTCTACATGGTGCGTGGTGGATTCATCCGCAAGATCGCTGCCGGAATCTACAACTTCTTGCCGCTCGGTTGGCGGGTCGTTCACAAGATCGAAAACATCGTGCGCGAGGAAATGAACCGTGCCGGTGCCCAGGAAGTTCTCATGCCCGCCGCTGTTCCCGCGGATCTGTGGCAGGAGAGCGGTCGCTGGCAGAAGTACGGTCCAGAGCTACTGCGGTTCAAGGATCGCAAGGGCTCGGACTTCTGCTTCGGTCCCACCCACGAAGAAGTCGTGGTGGACATGGTTCGCGGCGAGGTCAAGTCGTACCGGGACCTGCCGTTCAACCTTTACCAGATCCAAAGCAAGTTCCGCGACGAGCTGCGTCCGCGTGCCGGGCTGATGCGAGGCCGTGAGTTCATCATGAAGGACGCGTACTCCTTCGATGTGTCAGAAGAGGCGGCGTTGGAATCCTACGACGCGATGTACGCTGCCTATAAGCGCATCTTCGCCCGCTGCGGTCTCGACTTTCGTCCCGTCGAAGCCGACACCGGCGCCATCGGTGGCTCGCGCTCCCATGAGTTTCAGGTGCTGGCGGATTCCGGAGAGGACGCGATCGTCGCTTGCGACAACTGTGACTATGCAGCCAACGTAGAGCAGGCGGAGCTGCGCCAACTCGCCGACCCGGGGATCAGCGGCAGCGGCGAGCTCACCAAGGTCAACACGCCGAACACCAAGACCATCGACGAGGTCACCGCGTTCCTGGATACCACCGCCGACAAGGTGATCAAGACCCTCGTCTACATGGCGGACGGCAGCCCGGTCGCCGTGCTCGTGCGCGGTGATCGCGCGGTCAACGAAGTCGTGGTCAAGAAGCTCACGGGCGCGGTCGAGGTGTTCCTTGGTCGCCAGGGCCAGGTAAAGAAGGCCACCGGAGCACCGACTGGATTTGCCGGGCCGGTTGGCCTGGATATCCCAATCTACGCCGACCACGAACTCCGTGGAGCAACCGGGGCCATCGCCGGTGCCAACGAAGCGGACACCCACTACACCGGCATCGATCTCGAGCGCGACGTCAAAGTCACCGAGTTCGCCCAGCTGCGCATGGCGGGCGAAGGCGACCCATGCGCTCGCTGCGACACGGGCAAGTACCGGCCGTTCCGCGGCATCGAGGTCGGTCATGTGTTCTTCCTGGGGCAGGCCTACTCCGAGCCCCTGGGCTGTAGCTTCCTGGACGAAAAGGGCGACACCAAGATCATGGAGATGGGTTGCTACGGCATCGGCATCACTCGGGTCGCGTCAGCCGCTATCGAACAGAATCACGATGACGGCGGCATCATTTGGCCCATGTCGATCGCTCCATACGAAGTAACGGTGCTGCCGCTGCAGATGAAAGACGACGGCGTGATCGCGGCGGGCGACAAGCTATACGAGGAGCTGGCGGCGCGCGGTATCGAGGTCTTGCTCGACGACCGCAAGGAGCGTCCGGGCGGCAAATTCAAAGACGCGGACCTGATAGGAATACCGCTGCGCATTGCGGTCGGAGCTCGTTCGCTAAAAGAGGGCAACGTCGAACTCAAGTGGCGCAAAGACAAGGAACCGACATTGGTGCCCATGGACGAGGTCGTAGACAAGGTCGTGGCTATGGTGGAAGCCGAGCGCGCGCGACTCACGGAGGTGTCATGAGTTTTGATCCAGGCAACCGACTGATCGCGGCAATCGACGTTCCCGATAGAGGCGCTGCAGACTCCCTTGTGTCGGCTCTCGACGGCGCTGCTAGCTGGGTCAAGATTGGCCTGCAGCTGTTCATCGCCGAAGGCCCGGGGCTGGTCCGCGACTACACCGCGGCGCAGCGGGTCATGCTCGACCTCAAACTGCATGACATCCCCGCGACCGTGGCCAAAGCGACGACGAGCGCGGCGGCATTGGGCGCGGAGTTGCTCACCATTCACACCGGTGGCGGCTTGACCATGATGCAAGCTGCAGCCGAAGCTGCGCGCGCGGCCGGAGACTCGCGACCGCGCCTGCTCGGTGTCACCGTATTGACGTCGATGGACGCCAGCGACCTGAACGGCGTGGGCTACCCGGCAGACACCGACCTGGCGGAGCTGGTAGAAAAGCGCGCGTTGCTCGCGGTCGAGGCTGGACTCGATGGCGTGGTCGCTTCGCCCCACGAGGCAGCCAGGCTGCGCAAGCTGGTTCCGGCGGACTTCTTGATCGTCACCCCGGGCGTGCGTCCGGCTGGCGCCGACAAAGGCGACCAGAAACGGGTGATGACGCCCGCTGAAGCTCGTGCCGCGGGCGCCGACATGATCGTGTGCGGCCGACCGATTAGAAACGCAGACTCACCGGCAGCCGCGGCGAAAGCCATCGCCGCAGAACTCGCCCAGAGCTGATGGCGGCAAGCCGCTTCGTCTACGGCATCGGCCCGGTGCGTGAGCTACTCCAGTCACGGGCCAAGTCCGTCGCCGTGCTTTACGTCGTCGAAGGCAAAGGCAAGGGCGTTGAGCTCGTGCAAATGGCGCGTGACCGGCGCGTGGTCGTCGAAGAAGTCAGCCGGCCGGCGATCGATCAGCTCGTCCCCGGGGTGAACCACCAGGGCGCGGTCGCCATCGCCGGCGAGTTTCAGTACGCCGATGTGGATGACATGCTCGACCTGGCCGAGCAGCGCGGCGAGTCGCCGCTGCTGGTCGCCGCCGACGGTGTTACGGATCCGCACAACCTGGGCGCGATCATGCGCTCGGCATATCTGCTCGGAGCCCACGGTGTGATCGTGCCGCGCAATCGCGCCGCGGGCGTGACCGCGGTTGCGACCAAAGTCTCCGCTGGCGCCAGTGAGCACCTGGCCGTGGCTCAGGTGACCAACCTGGTGCGCGTGCTCGGCGAGCTGAAGGAAAGTGACGTCTGGACTGCGGCGGCCGTCGGTGGTGAACGGTCCATTCCGCCATGGCAGCTCGACGGTAACATGGGCCTGTGCATCGTGGTCGGTAGCGAGGGCGCAGGTATTCGCAAGCTCGTGGCCAAGCAGTGCGACTTCAAGGTGGGGATCCCGATGACCGGGACCGCGGTGGGGTCGTTCAATGTTTCGGTGGCGACGAGCCTGTTGCTATACGAAGTCGCCCGGCAACGCTCCGAACGCGCCGCACGCTCCTAACGCGCCGCTACCGGAACATCGGTTTCATGCAGATGGTCTGGCTGCCTCTCACAACACGGCAGTAGTTACCGGTCCCGCAGTCTATGTCCCGTTGGCATGTTCGCCACGCGGGTGGCGGGGGCGGGGCGTCCATGATGACGACCGGGTACCTGACCGAGCGTCCCAATCGGGTGCGTGGAAACGACGCGCGCTCCACCGCTCGGCGCACGCACTTGCGCATGGTCCAGCGAGGTCGGCGGGATTGGCCCATCCCTCGGCGTACGGACACGGAGCCGACGCGACCGCTCGGCCGTACCTTGAACTTGGTGCGTAGGAAGAGATTGCCGGTTCTGCGCTTGAACCTGGCGCAGTCGCGGAGAAATCCACGAATGCCGCGCATTGCGTACTTGATGTCGCGTCGCGTTGGCCGGTCGTACAGGCGTTGCGGTCGCCGGCGTCGCCGCCTGGGAGAGTACTTTGCGCAGCACGCGCCCGTGTAGTTGTTGAGCATGCAGCCCACTTCATCGCAGGCACCAGGCCGTGGCGGTCGCGGCTTCGTCGGCGCGCTGGCGCGGAACACGAATGGATAGGTGAACGTCTTGCCCTGGACGGTCCGGGTGAATCGAGCCTGCATGATGGCCGCGGTCACGCAGCTGTCCAGTCGCGGGAACCTGCTGGTGGATGTGGCTCGCGCACTGAGCACGAACCCGGTCGGCGCCACGTGCACCCGGATGTTGACGCTGGTCGTGGCCCCGCGCAGGTGACGTTGGCACGCCTGCACAGTGCCGCGCACCTGGTTCATGCCATTGCGGATATCGCCGCGCGACAAACTCGTGTGCTGCGCCTGCGCCTGCTCCGTCATCATCGTCAGTATTGCCGTCGCGGCTGTCAGCCACGCGATCGCTCTCGTCATCATCCCCCCTTGGCCAGAAAGCTCGTCACATCTTAGACGAAGCAACTCTTACTGTATGCAGATAGCGTTTGTCGCCGCAGTCGGTTTTCTTAGCTGTCGCTTGCCCCGATGGTGCAGCCGGCTGCGGCAACACGCTCCTGCCTCCTGCGTGGTGTGGCAACCCAGGTGTCCCGGCGGCTCATAATCAGCGCCGGGGCGTCTCCTTGTGCCCGCCCGGCCCATTATTACGCCTAGTTCAGCGGCCGCGAGCTTGAAGGACTCAGTCGACTTTCTTCAAGTAGCGCGCCTTCAGCAGCTTCTCGCCGAACCCGGGGAAGAACGCGTGGATGGTATCCCCGCTGATGCTGACGACCTCGCCATCGCCCCATTTGGCGTGGCGCACGAGGTTGCCCTCTTCGAATCCGGTGCTGCTGGTAGCTCCGCGCACCCGTTCGATCTTGAGTGCTCGCCCGCGATTGCTGCGCGCGCGTCGTCTCGCCATGGCCTGGGCCAGCTTCTTGCGGCGCGCGGTGTGGCTGTCCTCTTCTTCTTCGCCGTCCTCGACCTTGCGATGAGCGGCGGCGCGTTCCGCGGCTCTGGCGGCGGCCAGGGCCGAGGCGGCGGACGTGTCTCGCTTGGCGCGGCGCTGTTTGCGTGCTTCGAGGCAGTTGTCGCAGTGGCCGCAGGCATTGCGGCCGTCATCGGTGTAACCAAAGTAGCTGAGGATCACGCGCGTTCGGCACAGATGCGATTGCGAATAGCGCAGCATGGCCTCGAGTCTGGCCCGGTCTTGCGCTCGCTTTTGTTCGTAACGTTGACTGGCTTTGGCCAACTCATCGATTCCCGGCGGGGCTTCGTTCAGTGGTTTGAACCGGGCACCCGCTGCTTCTTGCACGAAACCGACTTCCTTGAGGAACGACAAAACGACCCGTGCCTTCTTTGTCGGCGCATCCGCTCGTTCAGCGATGGTCTTCAAGTTCTGCAGGTTGTGATCGATCTGATAGAGATTGACCAACGCCTCGGCTACCGAACGCGTTTGCTCCGGGGTGGGGTAGCGGCCACCGAGGAAGAAGCTCTGAATGCGTTTGTCTTCGGGCTGGTAGAGCAAGATGCAGTTGGCTGGACTGCCATCGCGTCCGGCGCGTCCCGCTTCCTGGTAGTACGACTCGAGGGAGCCAGGGAAGTTGTAGTGGATGACGAAGCGAATGTCCTGCTTATCCACGCCCAGACCAAACGCGTTGGTCGCGACCATGACTCGAGGGTTGCCGTCTTCCATGAACGACGTCTGCACCGCTCCGCGTTTCTTGGAGCGCATGCGCCCGTGGTAGCGCCCAGCGCTGACCCCCTGGTCGATCAGAAAGTCCGCCAGCGCGTCGACCATTTTGACGGTCGCCGCGTAGATGATGCCGCACCCTTCCTGGCTGGCCAGGAGCTGCAGCAACAGTGATTGTTTCTTGCGCTCGCTGTTGGCTCGAAACACGTGGTAGTGCAAGTTCGGGCGCTGCAAGCCGACGTCGATCACCGCCGTGTCATCCTGCTTGGTCAGGCCGAGCTGGCCGAGGATGTCATCCTTCACTTTGGGTGGCGCCGTCGCGGTTAGCGCCAGCACGGGCGGTCGGTCGAGTGATTTAACCGCTTCGCCGAGCCCAAGGTAGGCCGGGCGGAAGTCGTGGCCCCATTGAGAAATGCAGTGAGCCTCGTCCACCACGAACAGCGCGACCTTGACCTTCATCAGGCGTTCGCGGAACTTTCGGTCGCTGAGTCGTTCGGGCGTCACGTAGGCAACGCAGCGACGGCCGGTGCTCAAACGCGTCAGCGCCGCGCTCTCTTCTCGAGGCGTCAGCGTCGAGTCCAGGCGCAGTACTTCGAGGTGAAGCTGCTCCAGCTTGTCGTACTGATCCTTCATCAGTGCGATCAGAGGCGACACGACCAACGTGATTCCGTCGAGTACGAGCGCCGGCAACTGGTAGCAAAGCGACTTGCCGCCGCCCGTGGGCATGATGGCAAGGGTGTCGATGCCGGCCAGTACATTTCGGATGGCTAGTGCCTGTCCAGGGCGGAACGAGGTGATGCCGAACCACTTGGTCGCCAGAGCGATCATGCGAGCGTTGATCTGCTCCTCGGTCTCCTGGGGCTCAGTCGCTGGGGTGCGTTTACGCGCCGCTGAGTGCTGCCCAGTGCCGCGCGCGATGCCTCGTTTGTTGCCAGGGGCAGCCTTAGTTTCGGGCGCCGGGCAGTCCTCCGCCGGTAGTTCCGATGTGGTGCCGTCTACATCGTGAATCCCAGGCATAGAGGGGCGAACTTTCCCGCAACTCGGCAAAGTTCGCAAGGGTGTTCTCTTCGGTGCGAAAACAAGTTATCAACTCAGCAACGGCTGTAATCAGGCGTTGTTATTGCCGCCGTCTTGACCGTGCTGTAAGCACGTGCGGACATTGCAGCGTAAGGGTAGATTATTTCAAACGACTAGTTGCCGAGCAGGCGCTCGACAGAGGGCTAGTCCAGGTGGTGATTTGATGAGTATGGGGCGTGGATCTGTAACGGGTATTTTGGTCGGCGTGTTGATTCTATCAGCGGGCTGTCTTGGTGACGTAAGCCAGGACGAGGACCAGGTAAGTAAGAGCGCCCAGCCGATCATCGGCGGTGTAACCGATGCCGGCGATCCGGCTGTCGTTCAGCTGACCACCGCCGGTGGTCTATGTACCGGTACCCTCGTGGCCGACACGGTCGTACTCACGGCGGCGCACTGCGTCGAGGACGCCATCCTGGCGGGTCTGACCAGCAACGGTCGGGTATCGTTCGGTCCTGGCGGCGGTTCGTTCACCGACACCCGCAACGTTCGCGACATGTTTATGCACCGCCAGTACCAGGGCGGCCTGTCATCTGGATTCGACATCGCGTTGGTGCGTTTGCAGTCCCCTGCGCCGAAGGAGATCGTGCCCCTGCCCATGAACCCGTTCTTCCTGGACGAGGGCTACGTTGGCGCGCAGATTCGAACCGTCGGTTTTGGTGCGGACTTTTCGTCCCCCGACGGCCAGCAACAGTCGGGCTTTGGTACCAAGCGTCAGGTAACCCACGTCATCCACGGCATCAGCTCCGAGCGCATCGAGACCGGGGACAGTTTGCGCAACACATGTCAGGGTGACTCGGGCGGGCCCACGTTCCTGCGCATCGACGGCGTCGAGTATCACATCGCCGTCACGTCTTTCGGCGCGGTCGGCTGCGTCGGCGAGTCCGAGCAGACCCGCACCGATGTCTACCTGGATGCGTTCATCAACGAGGTCACCGCCGCGTGGTCCGGGCCGTGCCAGCGCGACCAGGTTTGTGTCACCGAAGGCTGCGGCGACTTTCCCGATCCCGACTGCGACCTCTGCGGCGTCGACAAGCTGTGCACTACCGGCTGCGACAAGAAGGATCTGGACTGCCCCATGTCCGGCGAGATGGGCGACATCTGCGGCGACCGCGAAGGCTGCGAATCCCTCACGTGCATCGTGTCCGACGACGACGACCGGGTGAACTACTGCAGCGAAGAGTGCGATCCCTCCGACCCCAACGCATGCGGCAGCTTTGATTGCACCGCCCGTGCGGACGGCAACTTCTGTACATATCCGGGACTTACACCGTCAGTGCAGGGCTCCCCGTGCTCCGACGGAGCCGAGTGTCGGTCTGGCGTCTGTGATGACATCCACGGCATCTGCATCGAGCAGTGTGGCGATGGCTTCCCTGAGTGTACCGGCGAGTTTTCGTGCGTTTCCATCGGTGGTGGCGCGAAGGCGTGCAGTCTGCCCAGAGACGAGGGCTGCAACGTAGCGGGCGGAGGCAGCCCCGTGGTGTTCCTGCTGCTTCTCGCTGGCGCGCTGATCTTGGCAAGGAAGCGCCGATCAGGCCTATTCAAGGCCTCGTAATTCTGGTAGCCAAGCAGTCCTTGGAGGAACGAATGGCTTATCGCATCGGCGTTTTGCTCGCCGCCATCGCTCTGGTCGGTTGTTCGGCCGAGTTCGACTCAGATTCGAAGCGTGCTGCAATCACTGGCGGAGGCCCGGACGGGGCTGCGCACAACAGCGTTTGCACCATGCAAATCGTGCTGCCGCCCGACCCGGACGAACCGACGGTTCCCCGGGATGATCGCTGGTGTGGCTGCGTCCTCGTGGGTGCCCGCCAGGTTTTGACGTCGGCGTACTGCGTCGAGGAGAACCTGACCGCTGGCACGATGAACGACGTAACGCTTCGCTTCGGCGAAGACTTTCTCACCGGTCTTGGCGTCGGCATCACCGAGACGGTTCTGCATCGCTATTACGATCCACTGCAGTCCGCCTACGACATCGCCATGTTGACCATCGACGCCGACCCTGGCGTTGCGCCGGCGAAGGTCAGCACTCGGGCCCTTACTTCAGCGGACGAAGGCATGACCGTTACCCTCGTGGGCGCTGGCGAGACCACCAACGGTGGGAAGCTCTACGGCGCGCGTCGGCAGCTCGACGTGACGCTGGATATCGTGGATGACAATGCTATCCAGGCTGGCATCGAGGACATGACTGCATGTCGTGGTGACTCCGGCGCGCCAGTGTTCGCCGATTTCAACGACGGCGAAGGCGAAGTCGTCATCGCCCTCAACCCGCGCCTGAATACCTGCTTCGCTAACGCTCGTCGCACCCGGGTAGACATCTTCGTCGCTGACTTCATCGATCCATTCATCAACCGCGAAACGGTAGATAACTGCGGTTGGCAAGGTCCGCAGCCGCCACCGGAGACGCCCACCGCCGACTGCAATGAAGATTGCCCCACCCGCGACTGGGATTGCCCCATTGGCACGTTCCTTGGAGGCGAGTGCACCAAAGACGGTGACTGCGAAGAGGGTGGCACGTGCATCGCGGCCACCGACGACTCCACGTACATGTACTGCACCCGGGCCTGCGACCCGGTCGCCGGCACTGGTTGTCCTTCGCCCGTCACGGGGTCAGACATGAGCTGCGTGGATATCGGTGGCGGCGTGGGCGAGTGTCAGTACGGCACTCCGTCCCCGGGCGGTCAGGGCTTTTCCTGCAGTGACAGCGGTGTTTGCCGCTCGGGCATCTGCGAAGAGACCATCTGTGTCAACGAGTGCGACCCCGCTGGCGCCGCATGCCCCGGAGAATTCGCTTGTGGTCCGAGCACCGTGGAGCTCGGTACGAACGTCTGCCTTGGCCAGCTCAAGAGCGGCGGTGGTGGCTTCTGCGCCATTCGCCCAGCGGGCGCCAAGAGCCCCGCGGTTGCCCCGACCCTATTCGGACTCATCCTGCTCGGTGGCGTGATGTTCGGCCTGGTCTGGGTCACTCGCCGTCGCAAGAACAGCTAGTTCAGCGCTCGAAGCGCGCAGGCACCCCCCACGTAGCAGCGGTCGTTCGCAACGGCCGCTGTTCGTGCGTTAGCAGTGAGCTGCTGGGGAGTGGCTAGCCCGCGTCGCGCTGCGATACAGGGGCGCGCTGCGGCTCTTGTACATCGGCGGGAATGCTGCTGAGCAGCGGCTGCGGAATCGGCAGCCTGCTATGGGAGCGAAGATTCTCTGGTACCAGGTGCAGCTCGTCGGGATCGACGATGAGGCCGCGGCACTTTTCCATTCGGCATAGGCACGGGATGGCGAGCTGGCCTGAGAACGCGTAGTCGTAGGTCAGTTCGACCCCGGTAGCGATGTCCTGGATCGCCACCCACCAGGGGTTGATGGACTTGGTCGCCGGGTCCCAGGACGAGTCGACCTCTGTGTTGGGGTCGCAGGAGTGGTTGATCCAGCGGGTCTGGTCGGCCAGGTCGTAGTACATCGGCGGACCTTCGTTGCCATCTTTGTCGGTTTCGTATCCGGGCAGGATGAGCGCGTACTCGTCGTCGAACTCTTCCTCTTCACGATAGATGACACCGTCGGCATAGACGACGACATCACCCTTCTTGAACTCGCGCAAAGTGACGAGTCCGTAGCCGTGGATTGATGATCGGACTACTTTCAGTCCATCTGCTGGTGGCATGGGCAGCACTTTGCCTTGCCCGGACCAATCAGTAAAGAGTATTGATGGAGCTATGGCCAAACGGATCGGCATTCTTACGGGGGGTGGTGACTGTCCCGGATTGAACGCAGTCATTCGCGCGGTCGTGCGCCACGCGCGCGGCACGTATGGTTGGGACGTTATAGGCATCGAAGATGGCTTTCAGGGCCTGTACGAAGAACGCTTCGTAGAACTGGGCATGCCGTCAGTACGCGATCTCCTCTCTCGAGGAGGCACGATCCTCGGTTCGTCCAACCGGGCGAATCCTCGCGCCTACCCTGTGACGCTTCCGGATGGCCGCGAAGAAGTGCACGACGTGTTCGACGCGTGCGCGGCCAACCTGGACAAGCTCGATCTCGAAGCGCTGGTCGTAGTCGGCGGCGACGGCACTATGGCGATCGCTCAGGGGTTCATGGAGCGCGGCGCTCGCGTGGTCGGCGTGCCAAAGACGATCGACAACGATCTCGAGGCCACCGACTACACGGTCGGTTTTCAGACCGCCGTTGAAGTCGTGACTGAAGCGCTCGACCGTTTGCACTCGACCGCGGAGAGCCACGACCGGATCATGATCTGCGAGGTGATGGGCCGCTACGCTGGCTGGATTGCCATGGCGGCGGGTGTCGCTGGCGGTGCCGACGTGATCCTGATCCCGGAGATCGACTACGACATCGATCGCGTGGTTAAGACGTTCGATCGTCGGCAGACCCGAGGGCGCAGTTTCAGCATCGTCGTCGTCGCCGAAGGTGCCAAGCCGCTTGGCGCCACCTACGCGGAGGTGCGCGGCGAAGACTCAACGCAGCAGGCGAAGCTCGGTGGGGCAGGGGAGCGATTGGCCGCCCAGATTCGCGAGCGCAGCCGGTACGACGTTCGTGTGACCGTGCTCGGGCACATCCAGCGCGGCGGCGCCCCGTGCGCCTTCGACCGGGAGCTGGGTACCCGCTTCGGCTTCAAGGCAGTGGACATGATCAAGGACGGCAAGTTCGGCCACGTTGCGGCCCTGCGAGGCGGCAAAGTGGTGAGCGCGCCACTCGATAAGGCTGTGAAAAAACTCAAGAGGGTGGACCCCTCCAGCGATCTAGTACAGGCGGCCAAGGCAACCGGCGTTGAACTCGGCGGCTAACGCAACGAGTGAGTGAATACGCGAGCCTCCCGAGACGTCTCCGCTATACTGCTGCCATGAATCTGTTCAGGGGGATAGTGATTACGGCGATCGTCAGTTCGCTGATGGGCGTGGGCACGTTGGCTGGAGAGGCCGTTGCTCAGCCCAAGCCCAAGCGGCTCAAGATCAAAGCCGTGCTGGACAAGCTGTGGGTCCTGCAGGGCGACGGCGGTCATCACGTGCTGGTCGTTCCACCGTGGGAGCGTAAGGCTCTCAGGGCCATGAAGATGAACAAGTTCACCGGCCTCATGCTGTTCGGCAAAAAGGGCGTCTACTACCAGCAGTACGTCGGCAGCTCCAGCGCCAACGGGACCAAGAAGTTCTCGAAGCACTTCGTCGACAACCGGGTCAGTCGTGGCGGCCAGCTCATCTACGACCAGGGCGTCATCACGATCAAGTGTGGCAAGCGCACGACCAAGCTCAAGATGATCGAAGGCGATCGCCGCCGGCGTATTCTCTACAACAGCAAGTTCTACGCGCGACTGTGGCAGCGGCGTGCAGTCGCGTTGGCCCGCGACAACCTCGCTCGTTATTACTACGTCGATCGGCTGACCAGCGGCCAGGGCTTCCGTCTCTACTACGGGCCGAAGGGGGCGCTCAAACGCAAGCGCCTTGTCGACGTCGCGCAGGATTCAGAGGGCTCGGTATTTGCCACTCGCAAAGGCTCACTGGTGCTGTCCCGATCCACCACGCGCACCAGGCGCTGGAGCAGCACCAAATACGCGGTGAAGTGGGTCAACAAGAAGGGCAAAGAGAAGAAGCTCAAATGGATCCCACCCAGCAGCAACCGCCTGCTGATCTATCGCGACCTGGGCATCTACGCCGGCAAGAAGTTCGGCACCCCCTGCGACGTTTATTGAGCTTTTGATCGGAGCGCTGTGCGCTCCGGGTCGATCGGACCGCTGTGCGCTCCGTTAAATAGCGGTGCGGTCTTCGGCGGGGGCTTCGCCTACGATGATGTCTCGGTCGCGGACGTAGGAGGAGCCGGCGACGGACTTTGCTAGCTTCTTGCCGCGGGCGGCTGCGGCGGCGAGGGCGCTGAAGTTGGCGATGCCTTCGGAGGTCGTGACCGCGGCCACTGAGATACTCATTACCGGAAACTCGCGCATGACGCCGTAGCGATCTTTGGTGAGGATGAAGCCTTGATCGCGATCGACCTTGTTGTAGTACAGGGGGACGAGTCGATTGAACGCCTCGCAGATGGTCGTGCACACGGAATCTACGTTGTCCATGGTCGTGATGAGCACGAAGTCATCGCCGGCGATGTGACCGATGAAGTCTCCGGGACCGCCGTTGCGGCTCACGATTTCGCGAATGAGGTCGCCGGTTTGACGGATGACACCGTCGGCCTTGGCGTACCCATAGTAGTCGTTGAATGCCTTGAGGTTGTCCAGGTCGAGGTAGCAGTACGCGTGGTCGCCGGTGCTCGCCAGTCTGCGCTCCATCTCCAGTTCGATGGCGTCGGCGCCGGGCAGTTGGGTCGTGGGCGATGCGCCCAGCTCGCGCTCGTGCCGGTTGATCGTCTTGGCGACTCGCGCCACCAGCTCGACAGCGTCGAACGGTTTGACGATGTAGTCCTCGGCGCCCACGCGAAAGGCGCGGACCTTGTCGGCGGTCTCGCCCTTGGCGGAGACGAATATGATCGGCGTCATCGAGCAGGTCGGGTCCGCGCGCAGGCGTTCGGCGGTGGCGAAGCCATCTAGACCGGGCATCATGATGTCGACCAGAATTAAGTCGGGTCGGAAGCGTTTGGCTTCGTCCAGCGCCGTGCGGCCGTCGCCCACTTCGTGGACCATGTAGCCGCTGTTCTCCAGCATCTCACGGCAGATGGCGCGAATGGTCGGCTCGTCGTCCACCAGCAGGATGCGTGGCGCGTGGTCGCGGCCGGCCTCGGCGATGAGGCGTTTGCACGTTTCGTAGAACTTGAGCGGCTCGACGGGCTTGGCCATCCAGTCGCCGGCGCCAACGGCCAGCGCGCCATCGGGCGCACCGCTGGTCAGGCGCAGGATCGCGGTCTTGCGCGTATCCGGATCGTGTTTGAAGATGGCGAGGATCGACTGGGTCTCGGTGGCGTCGGCCATGGCGTCGACCACGACGAGGTTGGGCCGGCGGGTTCGCGCGATAGCGATGGCGCCGCTTGCTTCGCTCGCCATCAGCACCTCGTGGCCGGCGGTCATCAGCATGCCCTTGAGGATGTACATGGAGTGTGGTTCGTCGCCCACCAGCAGAACGACTCCGTCACCGTCCATGATCGGCTCGGTCGCGGCGCGCTCGGCGGTAGTCACCACGCCGTCGCTGCTTTCATCGGACTCTGGTGCGGCGGGCAGGGTGAACACGAACTTGGTGCCTACCGCGTCGGCTTCGACCCAGATGCGACCCTGGTGTGCTTCGATGATCGAGCGCGAAATCGCCAGGCCGAGGCCAGTGCCACCAACTTGTCGCGTGGACGATGCCTGTACCTGCTCGAACTTCTCGAACACGCGCTCGCGGTCTTCTTCCGGGATGGGCTCACCGTTGTTGTAGACCGATACGCCGACCTGATCCGCCGCGACCGATGGACCAAATACCTCGACCGTGATTATGCCGCCGACGGGCGTGAACTTGATCGCGTTCGATAGCAGGTTGTTGAGCACCTGGGTCAAGCGGTCGGGGTCGCCGAGGATGCGGATGTTACTCGCCTCCGCCGTGACCAGCAGGCGGATCTTCTTCGCCTCAGCCGACGCGCGATACCGCTCGGCCACGTCGCTGCTGAGTTCGTCTAGCTCCAGCGGCGTGAACCGAATCGGCATGCGACCCGCCTCGGAGCGGGCGACATCCAGCAGGTCGTCCACGGTCATGTTCAACCGAGTGCACGATTCGCGAGCCATCTCCAGATAGCGGTGCTGCTTGTCAGACAACCGGCCAGCCACTCCGCCGAGCACGATGTCCAGCGCGCCTGTGATCGACGTTAGCGGGGTGCGTAACTCGTGGGACACGATCGACATGAAGTCGTTCTGCCGTCGCGCGAGTTCCTGGGACTCTGTCATGTCGCGGAGAACGACAACGACTCCGACCAGGGCGCCGTCCGGTTCCAGTATTGGCGACACGATGGAGTGCAACGTCTTGCCACCAACACTGAGTTGTTCGCGGATGGGGGCGGGCGGGGTCAGACTGCCGGGCCGCGGTGCTGCCAGATCGAAGGGGTAGAAACCCAGGGTGTCCTTGAGGAACTGCGTCGTGACCTCGACGTCGGGTTCCACATTGAGCAGTCGACGCGCTGCCGGATTGATAAGAACCTCGGCGGTGTTCGGGTCGGTGAGGATCAGACCATCGGCCATGGACTCGACCATACGAGTCAGGCCCCGGCGTACGTCGCGGGTCTGCTCGTCGAGCCGTCGTTTGAGCTCGAGGATCTCGATCTTCAGCGCTTCTACATCAGCAGACACTGGTCTCCTAGCATAGCAAGTCGGTGACGGATGCCGCTATTGAGTTCTCGAAAACGTCCGCTCTAGCTTGGCATACAGACCGTTGGCCGCGAGCAACTCTTCGTGATTGCCGCTCTCCACGACACGGCCATGATCGATGACCAGGATTCGATCGGCACTGCGGATCGTGGACAGTCGGTGGGCGATGACCAACGTGGTACGGCCGCGCATCAACTCCGACAGTCCTTCCTCGATCCATGCCTCGGCTTCGGGGTCCACGTGAGCCGTCGCCTCGTCCAATACCAGGATCTCCGGATCGCGAACTAAAGCGCGTGCGAACGCCACCAGCTGGCGTTCTCCGGCAGAGAAGTTCTCGCCGCGTTCGGCGACTTGTTCGTCTTCTGTCGACTGTCTACGACTGAGCATGCGGTCGGCACCTACACGGTGTAGCGCTGCGGAGATCTGCTCGTCGGTTGCATCAGGGTTCCCCAAACGCACGTTGTCGCTTACGGTTCCTGCGAACAGGAATACGTCCTGGGATACCACCGTGATCCGACGACGAAGCGCGGCGACATCCAACTGCTCCAGCGCGACTCCGTTGATCTGAATCGCGCCTTTGTCGATCTCGTAGAGGCGGGTTAGCAGTTTTATGATGGTCGATTTACCGGAGCCGGTCGCGCCGACCACTGCCACCGTGTAGCCCTTCTCCAATTCGAAGTCGACGCCGCGGAGTACGGGTTCGTTGGCGCGGTAGGCGAAGTGGACATCGTCGAATGACACCGCGGAGGCCGTGTCGTCGCCGAGTTGGTGATTGTCGTCGAGTACGCCGCTGACGGTCGCGCTCGCACCGGCGTCTGGCTCATGAGTGTCGAGCAGCTCGACAATGCGCTCGGCGGCTGCCATGCCACTTTGCATCACCGCGTACTTTGCCGACAGATCACGCACCGGAATGTAGAACTTGTTGACGTACTCGATGAACGCGATGACCAGGCCGACAGTCAGCGCGCCCTTGGTGATTTCGCCGCCGGCGTAGTAGGCGATGCATGCGACGGACACGACACCAATTGCTTCGACCATGGCGTACATGGTGGCATCGGCTCTGATCGAACCTAGATATGCGTCGCGGTAGTCGCCGTTGATCTTGTCGTAGTCATCGCCCGCCTTTTTTTCGCGACAGAACAACTGAATGACTTTGATTCCGCTCAGATGCTCCTGAGTGAAGGCGTTCATCTCCGCGAGCTTGACCCGAATCTTTCGGAACGATTTGCGCATCAGGCGGCGTGACCACTCGACGACGATCAATAGTACCGGCAGCACCATGAAGGTGATCAACGTGAGCTTCCAGTTGAGCGCGAGCATGATCGTGACGATGAGGATCAGCTTGATGACATCGGCGATAACCGTGACCACGCCACTGGCGAACATCTCGTTGATGCTCTCGACATCGTTGGTCATGCGGGTGAGCAGCCGGCCCACGGGCATGCGATCGAAGAACGCCGAGCGTTGGTTGATCACGTGTTTGTAAGTGGTCACCCGCAAGTCGTGCATGGACCGTTGGCCCAACAGCTGCAAACAGATAAGTTGCACGAAGCCAGACATAGCCTGCATCACGACCAGCGCCACGTAGACGAGCGCGACGATCTCCAGTCCGTTCAGTTTGAACTGGGTGATGTAATCGTCGATGGCCACTTTCAGGATGTACGGCTGAGCCACCTCGAAGCCGACAGTGATGGGCATCATCACCAGAGATATGAGCAGGAGCTTCCAATGGGGGCGCACGAACTGCCAGATGCGCTTGAAGAGCTTGGCGTCATAGGCCTTGCCGAGGACCTTCTCGCTCTCCACGCCGCGTTCCTGGCTCATGGCGTCACCTGCGCTGGTGGCTCTTCGTCTTGGGCGTCGTCGTCATCGAGAGTGCTCGCGAACTGGGTCTTGTACAGCTCGGCGTAGATGCCGTTCTTTGCGAGCAGAGAATCGTGGTTGCCGGTCTCGGCCACTCGACCTTCATCGAGCACAACTATTTGATCGGCGCGTTTTACGGCGGCGACCCGATGCGAGATAAGGATGGCCGTGCGGCCGTGCAGCGCCTCCTCGAGATGGCCGAGAATCTCTCGCTCTGTTTCGGCGTCGACCGACGACAAGGAGTCGTCCAGAATCAGAATATCCGGCGAGGTTGCGAGTGCTCGTGCGAGAGCGACGCGCTGGCGTTGGCCGCCCGACAGGGTAATCCCGCGCTCGCCGACGACCGTGTCGAAGCCATCGGGCAGGGCGGTCAGGTCGCGAGACAGTCCGGCGGCTTCAGCGGCATCGCGCATGCGCTTGTCGCGCTCAGCGTCGGTCAGAGTGTCGCCTTCCCCGCCCAGCTCATAACCAAACGCGATGTTGTTGGCGATGGTGGTCGAGAACAGGAACGCCTCTTGCGGTGCGTAACCAACTGCCCGACGTAGGTCGCGCAGGCTCAAATCGGTCACGTCGTCGCCGTCCAGAAACACGCAGCCGCGAGGAATCTCAATCAACCTGGGTATCGCTGCGACCAGGGTGCTCTTTCCCGATCCGGTGCGGCCAACGATGGCGGTTAGCGTCCCGGCCGGGACCTCGAACGAAACATCCTCGAGCACGTTGCGCTCTTCGAGGGTGATCGTCAGATTCTTCACCTCGAGGGCGCCGCGCCGGGCGTTCGGGTCATGCGGATCCCGGGTCGATGGGCCATCGGCGATCTGCGGTTTGGTATTCATCAGCTGGGCGATGCGAGACCACGCTGCATAGCCGCGTTGGAACATGGAGATGAGCCAGCCCAATGCCATGGTTGGCCACAGCAGTAACCCAAGGTACGCGTTGAACTGAACGAACTCGCCCAGGCTGATGCGTCCATGGATGTACGCGCGACCGCCCACATAAATGACGACGACCGTCCCGACGGACGCCAACGCGCCCAACGCTGGCAGCAGTAAGCCGCGCACCTTGACCAGGGCCATGTTGCGGTCCAGCAGGGTGCGGGACATGCCCACGAAATTGTCGAGCCGCGGGTCTTCCAGGGTGTACGTTTTGATTACACTGACGCCGCTCAGGTCCTCCTGGACCGCGCTCGACACCTTGCCAAGCTGAGATTGAACACCCCGGGCACTGGTGTAGATGCGTTTGCCGAACACCCGGCCGATGAGGACGACGAAGGGGAATGGCAGCAGCGCCCACCCGGTCATGATCGGGTCGATCATCAGCATGAGGGTCAGCGCTGTGGTGAAGATGAACGCCGTGTTCACCATGTTGAGGACGCCGGGGCCCCACAGCAGCCGCACATTCTGCACGTCGTTGGTGAGGCGAGACATGACGTCGCCTGTGGAGTTCCAGCGGTAGAAGGCCGGCTCCAATCGGAGTAAGTGTTTGAAAAGGTCTCGGCGAAGGTCGTGCTCGGCTTCGCGGGCAGTGTTGAACAGGGCCAGGCGCGAGCCAATCCGGACGACCGCCTGAATCGCGGCAAAGCCGATCATCATGGCGACGAGCCCGGGAATCTTGTCCATCGGATCGTCACTCCCGAGAGCGTCGATGGTCTTGCCGAGCAGCCACGGAACACTCAACGCAAATACGTTGGTGACCAGGATCAATACCGAGCCCAGCAGGATGCGCTTCCGGTACGGACGCAGGTAGCGCCAGGGAGTCTTCGCTGGCGGCTCTGGCGGGGCGGTCAAGGGGCAAACTTTGTAGCCCGAATCGCTTCTCGGCGCTACCAGCAAGCGACTTAAACCAATGAATTCCCTGGTCGTCGGCGTTGTCTTGACCGAACCGTGCGCGCTACCATCAGAGCCTCGATTTGGGGTTTGAACACCGGGGGAAGTGCCCCCCGCTCGTCTTCAGGAAGGCAACGCTGACATGGCTGCTGAGTTCCAGGAGTTCTTAGCAATCCTCGACACGGATCCCGCCAATAACGCGGCGATCTCGTCACTTCAACAGCTCGCTGTTGATGACCTCCAAACCTCGGAAGCCTCCGAGGCGCTAGACCGTGCGCGTAAGGCGCAACGGGAACGTGGAGAGCTCGAGTTGGTAGCGAAGTTGTTCGACGTGGAGATCAAAGCCACGGCCGACAACAAACAGAAGGCTGAGCTGCTCTATGAAAAGGGCACGTTCTACGCCGACCAGATGCTCAACGCCGAGTCGGCGCTCGAGTGTTTCAATCAGGTGCTCGAGATCAAGCCCGACGACGAGCGCGTGCAGGAAGCGCTGGCCGAACTGCGCATGTTCCGGGAGCACTGGGAACGATTCGCCGCTAAATACGTCGAAGAAGCCGAGGCTTCTACTGACCGCGAGCTCACCACCAACCTTTATCTGTCGACGGCCCAGCTATTCGCCCGCTACAAAGGTCACTGCGAAGAAGTCGAAGCCTACCTGAGCAAGTCACTCGAGGCGGACCCGCGCAACCGGGACGCCGCCGTGCAACTCGAGCGCTTGCTGCGCCGCGAGCAGCGCGACAAAGAGTTGCTCGATCTGCTGCACCAGCGCGTCGACGCTGCCGCGACTAAGGACGAGCGCATCTACGCGCTGCTGAGTATTTCCGAACTCGCGTTGAACAAACTCGACGATAGGGAGCTCGCCAGCGAAACGATGACCAAGGTCATCGCTGCCGATCCCGCGCAGCCGCGCGCACTACGCTTGCTTTCGGATATATACGAGCAGCAAGAAAACTGGTCGGCGTTGGTGATGCTTTACACCAACGCGCTCAAGGCCCAAAAACGCAGAGCCGGTCGCGACAGCGACGTGGGCATGCTGCTCCAGATCGCGATGCTCTACTGGAAGCGCATGGAGAACATCGACGGGGCGGAGGAGTACTTCCGTCGCGTGCGCAAGGCGCAGCCGGACCATCCCGCGGCCTTGAGCTTCTATCGCGAGTTCTATCCCGCTCGCAACGAGACCGCGAAACTGCTCCAGGTCCTGCGTCAGGCGCAAAAGAGCCTGCGCGACGGCGATGTCGAGCGCAAGCGCGCGCTTTCCGTCGAGATCGCAGAGCTAGCGGAAGACAAGCTGGGCAATCCCGAGAAGGCAATCGATTCTTGGAAGCAGCTGCTGCGCAAGAATCCCGATGCTCAGGACGCTCGAGACGCGTTGCGTCGACTCTATCGACGCACCGAGAAGTGGAACGCGCTTCTCGACATGATGAAAGACGACATCGGCCGACTGGCCAAAGATGATGTCCAGGGCCAGGTGGCCGGGCTGATGGATGTGGTCGTGATCTACCGCGACCGTCTGAAGCTCGACGTCATGGTGATCAACACCTACAACAGCATTCTCAAGCTGGATCCGCAGAACAAACAAGCTCTCGACGACCTGATCGAGAAGTACAAACAACTCGGGCGCTGGAACGATTTGATCTCGGTTCTGACCAAGAAGTCCGAGTCCGAACAGGCGTCCCTGGCCGAGCGCGTGGAGATCCTGCGCGAGATTGCCCGGCTGTGGAGCGAGCGCTTCGGCAACTACGCCCAGGCGATCAAGCCACTCGAGCGTTTGCTCGAAATCGTGCCCGACGACGAAGACACCACGACTCGGCTCAAAGAGATTTACACCCGCCGGCGTCAGTGGCGCGCGCTCATCACGCTGCTGCAGAACGAAGCGGCTCGCAAGTCGCTCGAGACCCGACGCGGTGCGCTTTCGGAGATGGCCAGCCTGGCTACCGAGCGCCTGGGCGACTACAAGCTCGCGATCGAGATCTGGAACCGAGTACTCGAGCTGCCCGCTCCCGTGGTCGAAGAGGGCGCTGATGCGTCAACACTCATCACAGATGCTGTCGCTCTTACGGCGCTGCAGTGGCTGTACGAGCGCGAAAAGCGTTACCTGGCCCTGGCCGAAATCATGCGGCGTCAGCGCGCAATCGTAGGCGACGATGCGGCGGCTGCTGTACCGATTCTCGAGAAGCTCGGCGCACTACTATCTGATCGACTCAAAGCTCCGGCTCTCGCAGCCGAGGCGTTTCAGGAGATTCTAGATCTCAATCCGCAGCACAACCGCGCTCTGCGCACGTTGCGTGAGCTCTACGCTGCCGCAGGCGACTACGACTCCATGGAAGCCCTGTACGGCAAGCTCGGTCAGTGGGACGAGTTGGTCGACGCGTTCTTCGCCATTGCTGACCGGCTTGGCGACAAGGACAAGGTTCTGAAGCTGCTCGAGCGGTCGGCGCTAATCGCGTCGAAGCATTTCGACAAGCAAGACAAGGTCGCCCGCGCGTACGAGCGCGTGCTTTCGGCCGACCCGCAGCATCTAGGTGCCGCCCAGGCGTTGGTCTCCATCTATCAAGAGACCCAGAAGTGGACCCGGCTGATCGGTGTGTTCGAGATCCTGCTCGGCCACGCGTCCGACGACGACGAGAAGCTGAAGCTGCACCTGCAGATCCGCGATCTGTGCTCTGAGCACATCAACTCCAAAGCTCAGGCATTCCAATGGACGGCCAAAGCCTATGAGTTGCGGCCCAGCGACAATACACTGCTCGAGGACCTGCAGCGTATCGGCGCCGAAGCCGACGCGTGGGAAGAGATGGTCGAGATCTTCAAGCGCCGCCTCTCCGCCGATGGCGTTGGCGACGACGAAAAACTGTTCCTGCTGCGGCAGTTGGGTTCGATCACGCTCCACCGACTGCACCAGCCCGAAGATGCGCGTGCGTACCAGCAGCAGGTCATCGATCTGGCACCTGGCGACGCCGAAGCCATGAACGCGCTCGAAGAGATCGCGACCAACCTCTCGGATTGGTCCGAACTCCTCGGCGTCTTCCGCACCCGTGCGGAGCTTGAAAAAGACGATGGCGAGAAAGTGGAGCTGCTGTTCAAGGTAGCCGTGCTCGAAGAGGGGCAGGTCGGAGACCTCGACGCTGCTGCCAAAACCTACCAACGCATCCTCGACCTCGATGACGGTTCCCGTCGCGCGCTCAAATCACTGGCGAAGATCCAGGAAGCTCGCGGAGATTGGAAAGGCCTTGCGGAAGTTCTCGAGAAGGAACTCGAGCAGACTCTGGACGCCGATCCGCGCGTCGACTTGTTGCTGCGCCTTGGCTCCCTGTACGAGAACAATCTGGAGCGGCGCGACGACGCCCTGCGCGGCTACAAAGAGGCATTGGACCTCGGGACCGGGCGGTCGCAGGTTCATCACGCCCTCGAGCGCTTTCTGGGCGACGACACTAAACAAGAGGATCGCGCGGACGTGGCGCAGCGCATGCTGCCGTTCTACGAGACCGCGGAAGACGCGGCCAATATCGCTCGCGCCATCGAGGTGCTTCGCATCTCCGCCGATGACCACGGCAAACTCGAATACGACAAACGTCTCGTCGGCTTGTACGGCGAGCGGCTAGATGACGGCCCTCGGGCGTATGCGGCGGCCTTGCGCGTGCTGGGCGAAGAGCCCGGATCCGCGAGTAACCGAACGGTGCTGCTCGATCTCGCAGCGTCTCTGGAACGTAATGACGACGTGGCGACACACTTCGAGGACGCCCTGTCGCGCCTGGCCAAGGAAGAGGCGGATCCGCAGACTCAGAAGGACCTCGCAGCGCAGCTTGCTCGCCTTTACGAAGAACAGCTCGAGCAAACCGACAAAGCGGAAGTCGCCTGGCAAAAAGTGTTGGGCCTGGACGAGACCGACCAGCAGGCGTTCGACGCCCTGGACCGCGTCTATCGCAGTGGTGGCCGGTGGACCGACCTGCGCGACCTGTTGCTGCGCCGTGAAGCAGCGCTGGATGCCGCCGGAACCGATCCGGAAGGCCGCCGAGAGATTCTGCTGGCGATCTGCGACCTCGAAGAAGGCGTGCTCGAAAACCCAGATGGAGCTCTGACTGCGTACAAACGAGTTCTGGATCTCGATCCGTCGATGATTCGGGCGTACAAGGCTCTCGAGCGCCTCTACGGGGATAAGAAACAGTGGGTCGAGTTGGAGGAGCTCATCGGTCGTGAGCTCGACTTCACCGAAGCCGACAAGGACCAGATTCAGCTCACCTTCCGCCGCGCCGAGTTGCGCGCCAAGGAGCTCGAGCAGCCTGTCGACGCCGTCGACTTGCTGGAAGAAGTGGTCGGCCGTGCGCCCGGGCATAGCGATGCCCGCGAGTTGCTGGAAGAGTTGTTGCCCAACCCCGACCTGCGCCTACGCATCGCGCAGATTCTCGAACCGCTGTATCAAGACGATCAACTGTGGCGCGATTTGTGCCGCGTGCTGCGTGCTCAGCGTGAGTTCGCCGGGTCCTCTCACGAGGCAGTGGAACTTCTTTCTCGCGTCGCCGAGGTCGAAGAAGAACAGATGTCCCACGAGCAGGCCGCGTTCGACACCTGGGTCGAAGCGCTCAAAGTCGAGCCGTCAGACGAGCGTCCGCGCAAAGCGGTGTTCCGCTCGGCGGGGCTGCTGGACAAGTGGGGCGACGCCGCTGCTGGTTACGAAGGTGCATTGTCCGAGGCGACCAACCTGGACATCACGGTCAAGGGGGAGCTGCTTGGCGAGCTGGCCAACGTCTATGATCAGCATCTGGCGAACACGGAACAGGCCATCTCTGCCTATACCCGCTTGCTCGAGGTCGATCCGGGCAATATCGACGTTGGCAGGAAAGCCGCGGTCGCGCTCGATCGTTTGTACGACGAGGAGCAGCGCTGGCCGGACCTGATCGCGATCGTCCGGAAGCAGGCCGAGTGGGCCGAGTCCGCGGACGAGCGCAAGCAGCTGCTGTCTCGCATTGCCGAGATCAACGAAGACAAGCTGGACAAACGCGACGAGGCTATCGCCGCGTGGAATGAAGTCGCCAACGAAGATCCAGAGGACACCCGTTCGCTGGATATGCTCGAGCGCCTCTACGCTGGTGGTGGTCAGCACCGCGAGCTCGTCGATATCTTGCGCCGCCGGGTCGAAACGGCCGAACCGCCCGAGGATAAGAAACACTACCTGCGGCGAATTGCGTCGCTGCAAGAGGAGCAGCTGGAAAGCGTCAACGACGCGATCATTGCTCACCTTGAGGTTCTGGATCACGTCGCCGACGATCGGCAGACGCTGATCGAGCTGTCGCGGCTCTACCTGGCCGAGACCCGTCATCCAGATCTGCTGGATGTCCTCGAACGTCGCCTGAACCTGAGCGAAGAAGAGCAGGAGCGGGTAGAGCTCACGTCCGAGATCGCCGCGCTGTTGCACAAACACCTGCAGCGGGAAGCCGAGGCTCTCGAGCGTTACTCCGAAGTCCTGTCGGTCAACCATCGCCACGTGGCGGCCCTTCGTGGTGTAGAGGCGCTGCTCGACGATGAGGATCTGCGTCTGCGTGCAGCAGAGATTCTGCAGCCGATCTACGAGGTCGAATCCGAGCACACTAAACTCGCCGCTCTGTTGCTGCGAGTCGCCGACAGTGTCGACGATGCCCAGCGTCAGCTGGAATGCCTGCGCACCGTCGTGATGTTGCGCGAGCAGTATCTCGAGGACAAAGAAGGTGCGTTCGATATCTGCTCCCGGGCAGTGCGCGTCGCCGTCAGCGAACCCGAGATGGTCGACGTGGTCAACGACCTGCAGCGCTTCGCCGGAGAGTTGGGTAAACAAGACCAGCTCATCGATATCTTCAAGGACGTCGCACCCGACGTTCTCGATGGTGAGCTGCAGCGTCGTCTGTACCTGGATATCGCCGACCTGGCGCGCGCACTGCGTCAGGACAACGAGCTGGCGCGCGAGTACTACCAGCGTGTTCTCGATTCCGCGCCCGACGACCAGCGGGCGCTGGCAGCTCTCGAAGACATCTATCGCACCAGCGACGAGCACGACAAGTTGTACGAGATCCTCGTGCGCAAGGCGGATCTTGCCGGGGACAATCTGGAGGTGCGCGCCGAGGCTCTTTCCGAGTCGGCACGTCTGTGTTCGGAACACCTGAGCCGACCCGAAGACGCAGTCGCCGCGTGGGAACAAGTCCTGGAGTTGGTACCCAACAGTCGGGATGCGACGGGGGCCCTCGAAAAGCTCTACAAGAGCAGCGAGCGCTGGCACGACCTGGTGGAGCTACTCGAACGTCGCCTGGGCTACGCGTTCTCGGTCGAGGAGGCCGTGGACCTGCGCTTCCGTCTGGGTGAGTTGCACGAGCATCAACTGCAGGATCCCGATGCGGCGGTGGACAACTACAGCGCGGCCCTTGGCGGCGATCCGAACCACCAGGGAGCGACGGCGGCTCTGGAGCGGTCCCTCGATGATCCGGCCTCCCGCGGGAACGCGGCCCAGGTGCTGGAACCCATCTACGTGGCTCAGCAGGACTGGCCGAAACTGGTCCGCATCTACGAGATCAAACTCGACGCCTCTGAAGATCCAACAGAGCGTCTACAACTCACCCGGTACATTTCCCGGTTGTACGAAGAGCAGCTCGAGGATCTCGAAGGCGCGTTCCGCTGGTACGGCAAAGTGTTTCGCGAGGCCCCCGAGGATTCGGGCGTGCGCGACCAACTCAATCGGCTGGCGACCATTCTGGAGGATTGGGAAGGGCTCGCAGCGATCTACCAGGACTTCCTGGACGACGAGTCCGGTCAGAGCCATTCGATCAGTCAGGTCGCGCTCACCGCAGCCGACATCTATGACCGACGCACCAACAACATCGACGACGCGCTGTCGGCGTACCGTCGCGTTATCGAGGCGGATAACTCCGACCTGGACACGTTTGCCCGGGCCGAAGCCATGCTCACCCGCGTAGAGCGTTGGAACGACCTCATCAATCTGTATGAGGACGGCGTCCAGAACACCATGGATGACGAGCGTCGCCAGGATCTGTACACCCGGAGTGCTCGAGTCTTCGAGACCAACCTGGATAACGCTTCCGCGGCGGTCGATGCGTACCGCGCGGTGATGGATATCGAGCCCATGAACAACGGCGCAGCAGATGAGCTGCATCGGCTGTATGAGGCACGAGGAAACTGGTTCGAACTGGCCGAGTTGCTACAAGGCCGCGTCGATCGGGCGGCGGACGAAGCCGAAGAGAACAAGTTCCGGCTCACCCTCGCCGATATCATGCAGACCAAGCTGGAGGACGTGCAGGGAGCGATCGATCATTACGAGATCATCCTGATGTCCAAGCACGGTGGTGAGTCGGCGTTGCAGCCGCTCGAAGTGCTGGTGCAAAACGAGGAGCATCGCGAGCGCATCGCGGAGCTGCTCGAACCGGTCTACCGCGCCAACGATTGGTGGCAAAAACTCGTCGTCATCCTCGACGCCCAGTTGGCCTTCGTCGATGACCAGGACAAGAAGGTCGGGATGCTCCGGGAGATCGCCGACCTGCACGAGAGTCGTGGCGGTGATCCCAATCTGGCCCTACAGGCACTCGCTGCGGCATGGAAGGTGGACCCTGCGAACCAGACCGTCTACCAGGCGCTGTGGACCCTGGCTGCGAAGCTGTCGGCGTGGGATCAACTCGTCGAGACCCTGGAAGAGGGCATCAAAGAGGTCTACGACTACGACCTGGTTGGGATGGTTCGCTCGCAGATCGCCGAGATTCACGAAGTCCGGCGCACTGATCTGGACAGCGCCATCAAGTCCTGGCGTGGCGTGCTCGAGGTAAAAGACGACGACGACAACGCGCTGGCGTCTCTGGATCGCCTGCTGCTCGGCGAGGCCAAGTTCGACGAGCTGGTCAAGATTCTCGACCGTCGGGTGGAGTTGGCGCCTGAGGCGACGGATCAGATCGAGCTGCTGCACCGCGCAGCGGCCGTGCAGGAGTCCCAGCTCAACCTGATTCCTGAGGCGATTGGCTCCTACAAAGCCATTCTTAACGTGGATGATGGCGAGGCCGCCGCGTTGGATGCGCTGCAGCGCCTGTACCGACAGGAAAAGGAATTTTCGGAGCTGGCGAACATCTTGCTTCGCAAGACCGAGCTGCTCGAGGATCCCGCGGCCCGGCGTCCGCTCCAGTTCGCTCTGGCCGAGCTGTATGACAAAGAGCTGGACGATTCGTACGAATCGGTCGCTCAACTCAACGCGATCCTGGAGCATGAACCAGAAGAGGTCACCGCGCTCGCGTTGCTGGACGAACAGTACAAGACCCAGGCGATGTGGCCCGAGCTGGTCGAGATCATCGACCGGCGCTTGATCCTCGAGACTGACGTGGATGCGCGCGCCGAGTTGGCGTTCCGCGGCGCTCAGGTCGTCGAGAAGGAACTGATGGAGGCGGACAACGCCATCGGACGTTACTCGGCGGTGCTCGAGCTGAATCAGCAGCACCTCGGCGCACGCGGCGCCCTGGATAATCTTGCTAACGGCGAAGACACCCTGGCCATGGCGGCCGAAGTTCTGGAGTACATCTACCGCGCCGAGTCCGCGCACGATGAGCTGGCGGACCTGTACGAGCGACGGCTGAAAATCGACAACCCGGACATGGACGCGCGCCGGCAAACGTATGCCCAGCTCGTGGAGGTTCACGAGGTGTTGCGTTCGGATCTGGACGCTGCGTTTGGTGTGTGGGCCCGTGCGCTGGCAGAGACGCCGGAGGATACCCAGATTCAAGGGGAACTCGAACGACTCACCGCCGCCCGCGGAACCTGGGAAGAGTTGGCGAAGTTGCTCGAGGAGCGGCTCGACAACATCATGGACTCCGAACTCGAGTACGCGTACGCCAGCAAGTTGGCGCACCTGTACGAAGAGGCGATTGGCGACCTCGATCGCGCCGCGGAGAAGTATCGCCGGGCGCTGGATTGTGCGAACGACGAGCGAGAGGCCCTGGCGGCACTCGATCGTATTTATGGGCGCGCAAGCAAATTCCAGGAGCTGTCGGAGATCCTGGCCAGGGAGGCCGAAGCGACTCTGGAAGACGCCGAGCAAGCGGACTTCTTGTTCCGACTCGGCGACGTACGCGAGCGTGGGCTCACGGATCTCAGCGGTGCGGTGCGGGCTTACGCGGACGCACTCGAGCGGGTGCCTCAGCACTCGGCGACACGTGGTGCCCTGGAACGTTTGCTGTCGGCTGCCGATGACGAGAAGGCCGAGATCATCAACATCCTCGAGCCGCTGTACGAAAACGAGGGCGACTTCGGTCGGCTGGTCGACTTGCTCGCCGCCAAGCTCAGCATTACGAGCGATCACATGGATCGTGCGCAGATTTACGCGCGCATCGCGGAGCTGGCAGAGACGAAACTGTCGGATCCGGTACGCTCGCTCGACGCGGTCGGCGGCTGGCTCGCGGAGGACCCACAATCGGAGCAGGCGCTCACGGAACTCGAGCGGCTGGCGGATCTGACCAATCGTTGGGGCGAGGTTGCGGCGCGACTGTCCGGGATTATCAGTTCCGCTGGGTCGGACCTGGCCCACGACGCGGGTCGGCTGCAGCTAAAACTCGGTGCAGTGCAGTTGCAGCGCCTGGGCGACGGTGAATCGGCTGAGGCGACCTTCCGGGCCGTGCTCGATGCGGAGTCTGAGTCCACGGAGGCGCTGCAGTACCTGGAGCACATCTATCGTGAGCGGGGCGAGGCCGCCAGTTTGGCTGACGTTATCGGCCAGCGCGCTGCGCTCAGCTACGACGCTCAAGAAAAACGCGTTTGTTATGTCGAAGTCGCCATGCTGCGCGAGCAGCTCGAAGAAGTGGACGCGGCGATTGCGGCCTGGAAAGAGGTGCTCGACATCGACGAGGGTGATCGCGAGGCGCATGGACGTCTGGCGGCCATCTACGAGTACAGCAAGAAGTGGCCCGAGCTCATCGAGACTCTGGAACTGTCGGCTCGTTACGCCGGCGATCCTGGCGAGGAGCGGGCGCTCAAGACGAGGGTCGCGCAGATCTATACGACCCCACCCGAGGGCATGGACGAAGATCTGGGCGCGGCGGTCGACGCCTGGCAGGCTGTACTAGATTCTGCGCCAGACGCAGTTGATGCGCTTGCGGCTCTCGAGGATGTACACACCCGACGCGAGGATTGGATGTCCGTCCAGGAGATCGTGACCCGGCGTCTAGACTTCGCCGACTCCGCCGCTGACCGGATTCCGATCATGACCCAGCTGGCAATTCTGTCGGAGACGAAACGCGAGTCGCCGGATGACGCTCTGGGCTATCTGTACCAAATCCTCGATCTGGATAACGCGCACTTCGATACGTACGGACATCTAGAGCGCATTCTGGGCAACGCCGAACGCTGGCATGATCAGGTCGAATTGCTAGAGCGGCTCGCCGATGTGTACGGCACGCTCGGTCACGGGCAGCAAGAGATTGCCTGCTACGCCCGGGCGGCGGACATTTGGGAAGGTCCACTGGAGAATCAGGACGCTGCCGGTGAGATTCTGGAGAAGATTCTCGCGCGCGAACCGAACTACGTGCCGGCGCTTACCCGCCTCGCGAAGATCTACGAGGATGCACAAGATTGGGAACGCTGCGGCGAGATTCTGCAGAAGGCATTGGCGCTCGGACCAGAGGGCAAGGATGCCGCGGAACTGTATTACCGCCTTGGCGAAGTGGAGCGTCAGCAATCGGGCAACATCGACGAGGCCCTGCGCTACTGGGGCCAGGCCCTCGGCTTCGACGGCTATCACGCTCCCTCGGTCAAAGCGATCGAAGAGCAGGCGCGCGAGAGGGAAGAGTGGGAGACCGTGGCCAACATGGTGTCCCGTCGCGAGCAGACGACCCAGGATGCCGATGAGAAGCTCGAGCTCACGTTGGAATTGGTGGAGCTCTACGGAAAGAGACTGAACCAGCCCGACGCGGTGATTCCGCTGCTGGAGCAAGCGGTTCAGGTCGCGCCAGAAGATGGGCGCGTCCTCGGCCCGCTCGGTGATTTGTACTTCGCGGCAGGGCGTCACCAGGATGCCGCGCCGATCTACGAGCGTCTCGCGGCCGAAGCCAAGAAGAAGCGCAAGATGAAGGACGTGGCCAAGTATCGCCAGCGTCTGGGCGGCATCTTCGAGGCAAGCGGGCAGATCGAACAGGCACTCGCCGCGTACGAAGAGGCGTTCCGGGTCAACCCGACCGACGTCGCGACGATGGCTGGACTAGGCCGGCTGTCTATGGCCGGGGAGAACTGGGAGAAGGCGCGTCGCGTCTACCGGTCGATGGTTCTACAGAACCTGGATCCGAGCATGGGCATCACCAAGGCCGAGGTCTACTTCAACCTGGGCACGATCCACGTGAAGCTCAACGAAAACAACAAGGCCAAAGGCATGTTCCAACGCGGGCTGGAGCTCGAGCCGGATAACGAAGCAATCAAGCAGGCGCTGGCGGCTCTTCAGGGCTAGGTCCAGCTCAGGCTTGTAGTTGGCGTCACCAGGACGGGCCCCAAGCGGGCCCGTTTCTGTTTGTGGTGTGCGTCGGGGGGCTCGTGCTCGTGCTCGTGCTCGTGCTCGTGCTCGTGCTCGTGCTCGTGCTCGTGCTCGTGCTCGTGCTCGTGCTCGTGCTCGTGCTCGTGCTCGTGCTCGTGCGTGTGCGTGTGCGTGTGCTCGTGGTCGTGCGTGTGCTCGTGGTCGTGCGTGTGCTCGTGCTCGTGCTTGTGGTCGGTCGCCGGTGGATGCTCCTCGCACGTCTTGCTCAAGAAGCTTTGGCGTCGGTATCGGTTGTTCGACATCAATGCGGTTCCTGGCGGGGCTTAGAACTCGCGCCAGTCGTCGAACAGTTGCTCGTAGTTGTCGACGGCGGTGGGGGCTTCGTCGACCAGCTTGGTGTACGCGTCCCAGATGTCTTCGCGGTCGGCGGTGTCTACGCCATCCTTGTCGTCCATTGCGTTGAACACCTCGACGAATGTTCGCAGGATGGTCTGGACGTTGTGGTGGTCGGCGGCGAGTGCTTTGATCGCGTCGGCGTATGCCTTGCTAGCCGTCTTGGCTTTGCGTCCGATGTGGTGGTCGCTCCAGTCGCGAAACGGATTTCCGACGTTGGCTTTGAGCCAGACGTCGGTCTTTGCGCCACGCAGCTCGAGGCGTTTGTCTTTGGCGTTACGCTGTTTGAGCGCGATCGCGTCGGTCTTGCGGCAGCCGTCGATGCTCATCCACAGGAATCCGGGCCAATCGGCGGGAATCGGGAACCGGTCGCCGTCGAAGTCGTAGCACTGGTAGATTTCGAGCCGGCGCAGCTTGGTTAGCTCGGTGAGTCTGTGGACCGAGCGTAGGCGGGACACCTGGTACAGAGCGATGTGCTCCACGTCAGGAAAGCACAGCAATTCAGCGCAGTCGAACTCGTCGGCTCGGTTGACGTTTAGCTTGTGGATGCGCGTCAGCCCGGTGATGCGGGCTAGTGGTTGGTTTGGTTCGCTCACGGTGAGATCGATGACCGCTCCCTCCCGGTACGCGCGCACGGAAACGGCGCCAACGTCTGCGCCCAGACGAAGGGTCTCGCAGTCGCTTGGCAATGAGATGCTAGTCAGCCGGCCAGCGTTGACGCCGACACTGGTCAGGTGCGTTTTGCGTAGGTCGAGCTTCTCGATCGTCTCACTAGACCAGCCCAGTTGGGCGATCATCGGCTTGTTCTCCAGATAGGTGATCAAACCCAGATCGTCACCGGCGTAGCTCAAGTAGTTGAGCGCGCCGAGCGCGTCCAGGGCGGTCCAGTCGGGATTCGCCGACGGGCCGACGATGGTGATAGGGGAGGGGCCATTGTTGACTGGGCCAACCACGTGCACTTGGGTGCGACCCGCGGAGATGAGTTTGGCCGGTGCGTCTGGCCCCAGACTGATTTGGATGTCTTGTTGTCGCCGGTCGAGGGCGTCCTTGTATGCAATGCGCGCGGCCTCAGGGACGCGCAACCAGCGTTGTTGCAGGCGCATTTGCAGTTCGAAGTGTCCAGCCTCGTTGCGCCGCGGCATTTCCTTGGCGACGGTCGGCAGCGCGCCCGTGCCGATGAGCGTGAAGTTGCCGGGCAGGTCTTCGATGTTTCGCGTTAGGAGCGAAGGCGTCCAGCTGTGGTGGTCCTGGACTAAGAGCTGACGTCCGCGTAGGTCCGCCACCGATGGAAGGTGCTCACCGAACCAGTCGAGGGCGGCCAGCCGAACCTTGTCCGTAGCGGTTCTTACGATCTGCGCGGAGCCCCAACCCCCACGGGACAGGTCGACCCCGTAGAGCTGGCCCAAGCGGGACGCGGTCGCTCGCGGCTTGAATCCCATCCCGTCTAACGACTTAGCGGCACTGCTGCAGGTCTTTGATCGAAGACGCGCTCATCATGCAGTCGAAGTGTTTACGCTTGAAGATGCTGGTCTTGCCCTTTTTGCATTGGCCCAAGAACGCGCCGCGCATGGCGTGCCGGCTCTTCTCCATAGTCTCCACCTGCTGGGGCGTCATGGTGCCTTTGGCGAGGGCCTCGTCCATGTACATCTGCACGACGTGCTCCATCACCGCGATGCACTCGTCTTCTGACAGGGGAGAGTTCGGGTTCGTGGGCGTCGGTGTGGGCGTGGGCGTGCTCGTGCTCGTGCTCGTGCTCGTGCTCGTGCTCGTGGGCGTGGGCGTGCTCGTGCTCGTGCTCGTGCTCGTGCTCGTGCTCGTGCTCGTGGGCGTGCTCGTGCTCGTGCTCGTGCTCGTGGTCGTGCTCGTGGGCGTGGGCGTGGGCGTGGGCGTGGGCGTGGGAGTCGTCTCCGGCCCGCTGGCCTTGCCGCCGCAACCGACAATCAGGAGCGTGCACGCGATAACGATGAGGTGTTTCATGGCGTTACCGACTCTTCTAGGGCTTTCAGACTCTTGGGCATGTACTTTCTACACGGCTCGAGTTCGAAAACGGTCTTTGCCGCGAGCACGCAGGTTTTGAGTTTTCCCGGCCAACCACGCATACACATTGGCACGAGCAAGCCGCCGAGCTTGCCAACTTTTCCCATCGCCATGCCTTTGGCCGCGGCGGGAATGGCTGGATTGGCGGCGACCTCCCGCGTCGCCAGCGCCAAAAAGTGATTGATCACGGCGTCGCACGTTGGCAGGGCAGCCGTCTGGTCACCACTGGGTAGCGCAGGTTGCGGGGCTTTGCCCACTACCTGGTACTTCTTACATCGTTTGATGTCGACCTCGTTCTTCGCCGCCAGCAAGCAGGTCCGGGTGTCGTCGTTCCACAGGCGTTCGCACGTAGCGATCACCGTGGTCTCTAGTGCCGCCACGGTCTTGGCCGCGGCCGGTTGTTGGTCTGGCCCGACCCCGGCCCGTGCGATGTCCTGCTTGCTCAGCAACGTCAGGTGTTTGGCGACCTTGCCGCAGTCGACGTCTCCCTTTTTTGGCGCTGGCGCCTTCGTTTTTGTCGTCGCGTCGGTCGTCGTCGTCGTCGTCGCGACGGCTTTCTTACTGTTGCCGGCCGCGTCGTCCTTGGAGCCGCCGCAGCCCGCTGCCAGCAGAGTGGCGATGACCAGTAGACGGACCATGGTTAGCGTCTGCGGAAACACTTCTGCATCGCCTTGCGCGCCGCCACCGACACCTGACGCTGGTTGCTGCCGATCAGCTTGGCGAACACTCGTCGCGCGTTGCGCGGGCAGATATGGCTGAGCCCGGTCACTGCCGCGGCCTGAATCTCCGGAAACGCATTTTCACGCGCGGCCTTCATTAGTGGTCCGATAGCCAGATTTCCGCCCAGACGACCCAGGGTTACCGCAGATGCAGATGCCAGGCGGAGCGCCGCGGTCTTCGACCAGGCTTCCCGGCGGTGTCCTTTGAACATCTTGATGAGTTCGCCGACTTTGCTTCGGTCTCCAAGGGTAGCGATTTCGTTCACCGCGTGAATACGGATGCCAATGTCGCGCTTGCGGGTGTTGGCGAGCTTGAACAGGCGCGCCAGAATGCCATTGGCCCTACAGCGCACGAGCGAACTGATCGCCACCCGTTGCACTCGCAGGTCCTTGTCCAGGTCCATGCTGTGATAGAGCATCGACGCGACGGTCGTTAGTTTGCAACGCAGGGATAGCGAGCTGGCGGCGGCGGTGCGAACGCGCGGCCAGGCGTCGGTCTTTAGCCGGGCGCCGAGAGCGTTGTCGGTCGTCGAGTCGACGTCTTTGCGATCGCCGAAGGCCAGGGCGACAGCGCGGCGTACGCCGGGGTCCGGGTTGCTCGCAAGCCCCAGCAGAATGCGCTTCGCTTCGGGGATAGGATTGCGCCCCAGGGCATTCGTTGCCACCCGGAGCAGGGCGTGGCTGTTGACGTGTTTCGGAGCGAGCGCCTTTATGGTGCGGTCGAGCTGGCTTGCCACCACGACGCTCGACGAGCCGCCGGCGATCTGAAATAGCCGGTAGCGTAGCTCGTATCCCGCCTCCGGCGTCATCGAGTGGGTTGCACGCAGGCGCGAAGACACCTGCTGAGCGATCCAATCTGCTGTCCGGCCGGAGGCTCTTGCGCGAAAACTGCGCAACATCTGCCACAGGTCAGCCTCGCGCTTCGCCGCACCTGGCTTGCCAGCCTTGATGACGCCACCGATCCAAAACAAACGCTCCTTGACGGGGCGCGCGTTGCCTGTGGTCGTGGCCAGGTGGGCCCGCCACCTGCGGCTGCCTTCGCCCATGAGCCCGTGCAGTGCCTCGGCTGCGGCGTGGTCGGGGATTCTCGACAGAGCGGCCAGCGCCGCTTTGCGCGAGGCCAACGTTGCCTGGGCGCGGCGAATCAGATTGCGCAGGGGCTTAATGGCCGCGTTGCCCATACGCGCGAGTGCCCGCGAAAACCCGGCGTAGTCGTGCTTGTTCAGGCCTGGCGTGGCAAGCCCTTCTACCAGTTCGGCAGCACCTGCCGGCGCTCGCAGTGTGGCGAGGGCGCGACGCAATCGCAGCTTTTCGATCGCTTTTCCGCGCGCGGCGATTTCCTTGACCAGTGCGGCTGCTGCGACCTTGCCGCGGCGTCGCAGCGCACGCATGGCAGCCCCGGCGCGGGCACCGCCCCCTGCGACGAAGCCCGCGAGTGCAGCGTCGGGGCCACCTGGAGCGAGCTCCAGATCCGTGAGCACGTACAACTCGGCGATGGCGGTGCGGCCGGCGCGCGATCGCTTGACCCGGTCCACGATCACGGTGACGCACCGGGCGGCGACTGGTTTAGGCAACACGATCCAGTAGCCGCCAGCGGCGGCGGCAGGGACGTGCACACGATAGGCGGTGGAGCCGACGAGGATCGCCAGGTCCGTTACCGTATTGCTGCTCTTCATTTGTGCGGGCAACACTCGAAACGCACGCACCGCCGCGGCCGTCATGCTGCTGCGATAGCTGACGAACTCGCCTCGACCACCGAACCTGTTGTCGACCAGCCACGCCGTGTTGAGTCGACCGTCTTCGAGTTCGCGGGGAGCGCTCAAGTCATCGGCGGTGGTGGACGAACCATCTACTGTGGCGGCGGTGGTTCGAAACGCGATGGGCCGCGTCGACGCGCTAGCGTTGGCCGGCGGCGTCACCGTGGCAGTGAGCCGCGGGGCGTTCGCGTTCACGTTGACCGGCGGCTGGGTCGGCTGGAACTTGCGCCGACGCCAATCGTACTTTTCGGGAAATAGGTGCGGCGCCTTGCCATCGCAGCGACGTATCCGGGGGGCGCCCTGATAGCGCAGCAGACCAGCCGGTGTCGCGGCCAGATGTTTGCTCCACTCGCCGTCCTCGCCCTGGGGACCGACGCGTTCGCGCAACACGGTGGTTAGTCGGCCGCGCGCATAACGGAACGCCACCGCTTCGTGAACGCGTTTGCCGCCGACGCGCAATTCGGCGGTCGCGACAATGACCGTGCTTCGCCGAATCTTCGCGGCGGTGATCGAGCCGCCGAGAAGCTGACCGGCCGCGGCGAACGGCTTCCATATCGGCTGCTTCGGCTTCGCGGCCAGAGTGATCGTGACCGACGCAGGCGCGGCGATCGTAATCGTGTCTGCCTTGCCGTCGCCATCGACGTCGAAGCTATGCTGTGCGATCGGCTTGGCGGGCGATCCGGTTTGAGCGGTTGCCACCGTTGCCAGGGTGCAACACACAACGAGAACGGTTCCTGCACAAGTCGTGGGGCGCATGCACATTAGAGGTACACGTTCTGCGTTTGCAGCGCCAGTGCTTTACGGACGTGGCGTGCCAGTGCATAGTCGCGCGCCGATGAACAGCAAGCGCGACTATCTCTATGATCTGCCGCCCGAGCGGATCGCGCAGAAACCGGCCGAACGCCGCGACGGTTCGCGATTGCTCCACGTCACCGAGTCCGCCGCGATCGATCGCACGTTCACCGATGTCGTAGACCTGCTTCCCGAGAACGCACTGCTGGTCTTCAACAACATCAAGGTGCTGCCCGCCCGCTTGCACACCCACAAGCCCACCGGCGGCGCGGTGGAGCTACTGCTGCTCGAGCCTGCCGATGACGCGGGCTCTGAGTGGGTCTGCCTGGCCAAGAGCAGCAAACCCCTACGCGAGGGTGCAACCCTGGCTCTGGGCGAGGGTCTAGAGCTTACGGTGGTGCGTGGCCGCGGCTCCGACGGCACCGTTGTGGTCGCGTTCCCGGGCGATGCCTACGCCGCCATCGAGCGTTACGGCGAAGTGCCTTTGCCGCCATATATCGACCGCGAGCACGGCGCCGACGATGTCGACCACGACCGCTATCAGACCGTCTACGCCGAGGTGCCGGGGGCCGTTGCCGCGCCCACGGCGGGACTGCATTTCACTGAGCAGCTGCTCGAGCAGCTGAGCGGCGCCGGTCATGAGCTGGCCTACGTCACCCTTTATGTGGGCTGGGGAACCTTCGCGCCGATTCGCACCGACGACCTGTCCGAGCACGTCATGCACGCGGAGCGCTACAGCATTCCGGCCCGGACCGCCGAGTTGTTGGCGACGGAGCGCCCCGTCGTCGCCGTCGGTACAACCGCTGTTCGCGCCCTGGAGAGTTACGCCGCAGCTCGCCAGACCGATGCGGTGCTGTCCACGAACCTGTTCATTCGTCCCGGCTACGAATTTCAGCTGGTCGATCATCTGATCACCAACTTTCATCTGCCCGGTTCGACCCTGTTGATGCTCGTGAGCGCGTTTGCGGGGCACCAGCGCGTAATGGACGCGTACCGTCAGGCCGTTTCCCGCGAATACCGCTTCTATAGTTACGGTGACGCCATGCTATTGAGTCGCGAGGTGACCGCATGACCATGCCGACTGATGGATTCTCTTTCGAGCTGCTCGCGACCAAGGGCAAAGCTCGCGCGGGCATCTTGCACACGCCCCACGGCGACATCCTCACCCCAGCGTTTATGCCCGTCGGGACCCTGGGCACGGTCAAGGGCATGACCGCGGCCGAGCTGCAAGCGCCGCCGCTGGACGCGCGCATCATCCTGGGCAACACCTATCACCTATACCTTCGCCCGGGGCTCGACGTGATTCGCGCCCACGGTGGGCTCCATAACTTCTCCAACTGGCAGCGGCCGATCCTCACCGACTCGGGCGGGTTCCAGGTGTTCAGCCTCGCCGCCATCAACAAGATCGACGATGACGGCGTGACCTTTCGCAGTCACATCGATGGCAGCAAGCACCGACTGAGTCCGGAAATCGCTATGGAGATCCAGGGCGTGCTCGGCTCGGACATCGCCATGGCGTTTGACCAGTGTCCCCCTGGCCAGGCTCCGGTCGACGTGCAGGAAAAGGCCATGGCCCGGACGACCGCGTGGGCGAAGCGCTGTCTCGCGGTGGAGCGCCCGCCGGGGCAGGCCCTGTTCGGGATCGTCCAGGGTGGAGTGGACGTGGACCGGCGACGCCGACATCTATCTGAGTTGGCTCCACTAAACTTTGACGGCTACGCCATCGGCGGAATGTCTGTCGGCGAACCCATCGAAACTATGTACGAAGTGCTGGACGCCTTCGCAGACGATCTCCCCGCTGATAAGCCCCGCTATTTGATGGGGGTAGGAAAGCCACAGGACCTAACCCGGGCCGTGGCCGCGGGAGTCGATATGTTCGACTGCGTATTGCCGACTCGAAACGCCAGAAATGGTTCGCTTTTCACCCACGACGGCAAGATCACCATCAGCAACGCCAAGCATAAGGCCGACACCAACCCGATCGACAAAGAGTGCGTCTGTGAAACTTGCCAGACCGTATCTCGTGCTTATCTTCGGCACTTATACAACGCGAAAGAGATCCTCTACAGCCGTCTAGCAACCCTGCACAACCTCACATTCTACGCGTGTCACATGCGCCGGCTGCGCGAGTCCATTCTCGCGAGTGCGTCTCACTCTTGACCCCGCCGCGCGTGGATGCTAAAGCACCCCGTCTTTTCGGGTCTTTATCCCTGTTCAGGGGATAGGCCCGCGCAGTCATTACCCCAAGGAGAAACACTATGCCTGGCGGCCCCATAATCATGATGTTGCTGATGTTCGGCGTTTTTTGGCTGATCCTCATCCGACCACAAGTGAAGAAACAAAAGCAGCATCAGGAGATGCTGTCGAAGCTCGGGAAGGGCGACATGGTCATCACTCGCGGCGGCATGATCGGAAAGATTTCCGGCGTGGCCGACGCGATGCTCACCATCGAACTTCAGGAAAAAGTGCGCGTCCGCGTACTTCGCTCCCACGTTGACGGCAAGTACGACCCGGCCATGTTCACTCGCTCGGCCGAGTCAAACAAAAAGGCTGCTTAGCAGCAACGCTCCTTTTGAGTCGCGTGCCTGTTCCATCGGGAACGGGCGTGCAGAGGTTAATCCATGGATCGCAAAACCAAGTGGCGAACATTCTGGCTAGTCATGCTTCTAGTCGGAGCCGTTGTCGTCCTACTTCCATCGCTGGTCTCGTCCGAGAACAAGCTCGCCAAGGTCACCAGCAACATCTTCAAGAATAAGGTGCAGCTGGGGCTCGACCTTCAGGGTGGTGTTCACATCGTCTACGGAATCGACCTGAACCAGGCCGTCGAAGACAAAGCGGCGGAGATCAAGCGAGACCTGCAGACCAAGCTGGACGAGCGCAAGATCCCCGGCAAGGTCAGCTTCGAGAGCCGCACGGTTGGCGGTGTCAACGTGGTCTTGGACAACAAAGCCGACCTGTCGAAGTTGGGCGGGAAGTTCTTGTCTGACTACAAAGACGACGTCACCAAACGCACCTGCACCAACGCTCAGAAAGAGCGCAGCATGTGCATTCGTGTCGCGTCGGACTACGCCGATTCCATTAAGAACTCTGCGCTTACCCAGGCGATTCGCACGGTGCGTCAGCGCATCAACGAGCGCGGCATCGCCGAGCCCACCGTTATTCGCAAAGGCGACGACATCATCGTCGAGTTGCCTGGCCTCGATAAGAAAGAGACCGAGCGGGTCAAAACGCTGATCAAGCGTACCGCCAAGCTCGAGTTCAAGATCGTCCAGGAGTACAGCCGTGACCGGCCCAAAGCTGGTCGCGACTACCGCAAAGGGACGGCTTACAAACCGCACCCGTTCATGCAGGGCCTCTACCGCTTCGTTCAGAGCGACCCGGTAGCTAAGAAGCTTGGCATCACCGCGGCCACTGACGGTTGGCAGCACGACAAGAGCGGCGAGCAGTTCACGGACTATTTCCTACGCGCGGAAGATCGCCAGGAGTGGAAGACCGTCGCCGAGGCCAAGAAGCTGCACTGCTACAACCGCAACATGTCCGAGAGCGCTGGCAAGGTTCAGTGCAAGGTCGTCGGTAGCAAGGTGCTCAAGAGCTATCTCAAGGGCTTGGAGAAGAAGAGCGCGAAGTTCTCGCCCGGCGATGACCACGAGTACGGTTACGAGTACATCCGGGTGTCGCGCAAGGGTTCCAAGAGCTTCTGGCGTACACACCTGCTCAATCGCCAGGTCGAGCTCGCTGGCTCGGCGGTATCCAAGGCACAGGTCGTGTTCAACCCGACCACGAACTTCCCCGAGGTGCTCATCACCTTCAACCGCTACGGCGGAAACCGATTCGAGTCTCTGACCGGTCGCAACGTTGGTCGCCGCATGGCGATCATTCTCGACGACAAGGTCAACTCGGCACCGGTCATTCAGGCGCGCATCGGCGGTGGTCGCTCGACCATCACCATGGGTGGCAGTAACTCCAAAGAGGTCTATCGCGAGGCCCAGGACCTGGTGGACGTGTTGCGCACCGGTTCGTTGCCGGCTCCGTTGAAGGAAGAGTCGTCTTCATTCATCGGACCGCTGCTTGGCCGCGACGCCATTCAGAAGACGAAGTTCTCGTTCCTTCTGGGCGCGCTCCTCGTGATTTTCATCATGATCTTCTTTTACCGGGCCGCGGGCGTCATCTCGATTATCGCCCTGGTGATCAACCTCTTGCTGATGATGGCCACGCTGGCGTTGTTTGGAGCGACGCTGACATTGCCTGGAATTGCCGCGTTGGTGTTAACAGTCGGTATGGCTGTCGACGCCAACATCATTATTTACGAACGTGTGCGTGAGGAATTACGTGCGGGTAAATCTGTTCGAGGCGCGGTCGACGCTGGGTTCAGCAGGGGCTTCGCGGCCATCCTGGACGGTCAGCTAACGACTGGTTTTGCCGGCTACGTGCTCATGACCTACGGGTCGGGGCCGATCAAGGGTTTCGCGGTCATGCTGATTATCGGAATCGCATGCACGCTGTTTACCGCGACATGGTGTACGCGGTTGTTCTTTGAGCACTATGTCGGGCGTGGCCGCAATGCCACCCAGATTTCAATCTGAGTAGGGTACGGGGTTTTTTAAATGTCCACCCATAAGCCGTTTCGCGAGATCGTCAAACCGGACAGTAACTTCGAGTTCGTCGGTCGGACGCGTCTCTGGATTTTCCTCTCCATCTTTCTTATCTGCGGCAGCATCGCGATGCTGTTCGTCAATAAGTCGGTTCGAGGTGACTATCTAAACTGGACCATCGACTTCAAAGGTGGGACCGAGATCTTGTTCGAGTTCTGTGGCGAACCTGAGCCCAGCACCGAGCCAGGCGTGCCGCCACGCTACAAGCACGTCAAGAACCCGGCCCTGGCCAAAGTGCGCGCCGCGCTGGAGAAGGCCGGCGAGCGCGGCTTCGAGGTGTCTGACTTCAAGTGGGACGGTTACACGTACTGCACCGACCCCAGCGAAGACGCGGAGGACGAGGAGAACGATCCCAAGAAGCCTGCCGGCACGAAGACGCCCGCTGGTACGAAGACGCCCGCTGGTACGAAGACGCCCGCTGGTACGAAGACGCCCGCTGGTACGAAGACGCCCGCTGGTACGAAGACGCCCGCTGGTACGAAGACGCCGGCTGGTACGAAGACGCCGGCCGACCCGAAGAAGCCCGCTGGCGAGAAGGAGCAGGCTGGCACAGCCGAGAAGCCCGTTCCGACCAAGCCTGCCGCGACCAAGCCTGCCGCGACCAAGCCTGCCGCGACCAAGCCTGCCGCGACCAAGCCTGCCGCGACCAAGCCTGCCGCGACCAAGCCTGCCGCGACCAAGCCTGCCGCGACCAAGCCTGCCGCGACCAA
>Ga0315336_1000641_pt1 | contig 88783 bp, 69 predicted proteins | sample ASW5metaG_FD_204512 | JGI IMG/M metagenome (GOLD analysis project Ga0315336, IMG submission 204512) | Ammonia-oxidizing marine archaeal communities from Monterey Bay, California, United States - ASW #5 | ecosystem: Environmental > Aquatic > Marine > Intertidal zone | place: USA: California...
GCACTGGCACGACCGGGCGCTGTGGTTTGTTCGCGCCAAACGTGATAACGCGGCCAACAGTCTGCCGGAGTGGGAGCGGCTTCGAGAAACCGCCTCGCAGATCAAAGCCCACACCATCTCCCGGCTCGCCGATTACCTCGAACAGTTCGAAAGCAACGCGACGCGGCTGGGAGTCACCGTACACTGGGCGCAAGACGGGCAGGAGCACAACCGAATCGTGCTGGAACTGCTCAGCCGGCACAATGTTTCCAAAGTCGTCAAAAGCAAGTCGATGCTCACCGAGGAATGCGGACTGAATCCGTTCCTCGAGCGGCACCAAATCGAGGTAATCGACACCGATCTCGGTGAGCGGATTGTGCAACTGCGGCGCGAATCGCCCAGCCATATTGTGCTGCCCGCCATTCACATCAAGAAGGAAGAAGTCGGCAGCCTGTTCCACGAGCATTTGAAAACCGAAGCCGGGGCTTCTGACCCCGAATATCTCACAGAGGCGGCCCGCGCACATCTGCGAGATAAGTTCTTGCAAGCCGAGGCCGGTATTACGGGAGTCAATTTCGCGATCGCCGAGACGGGTGGATTCGTCGTCTGCACGAACGAAGGGAATGCCGATTTGGGCGTGTCGTTGCCGAAGCTGCACATCGCGTGCATGGGCATCGAAAAGCTCATCCCACGGGCCGAAGATCTTGGCGTGTTCTTGCGGCTGCTGGCACGCTCGGCGACAGGGCAACCAATCACCACCTATTCGTCGCACTTTCATGGACCGAAACCTGGAGGGGAATTGCACGTTGTCCTGGTCGATAACGGTCGCAGCCGAGTCTTGGCCAGCGAATCGTTTCGAAGCTCGCTCAATTGTATTCGGTGCGGCGCCTGCATGAATACCTGCCCCGTTTATCGGCGAAGCGGAGGACACAGCTACGGGACGACCGTTCCCGGACCGATCGGTTCGATTCTCGCCCCCGTTCGAGATGCACGCGCTCATTACAGCTTACCGAACGCTTGCAGTCTGTGTGGGTCGTGCACCGACGTCTGCCCGGTTCAAATCGATCTGCACAATCAGCTACTCACTCTGCGTCATGATTTGGCGAGCCGTGGGCTGTTGCCGTTCTGGAAACGGGCGGCACTACTGATCGCGGGAATCGTTTTGCGCAAAGCGTGGCTTTACAAACTGTGCGGACGGTTCGCTCGACGCTTCGGGCGGCTGTCGCCTCGGTTTCTCCTCTATCACCGATTTAATCCCTGGGGAAAACAGCGGGAGTTGCCGCCGTTTCCACGGGCGAGCTTCCGCGAACTCTATAGGCAACACCGTGAAAAATAAGACCGAGATTCTCAATTCCATCCGGCAACATCGGCTCGAGACGGTCGAGCTTCCATCTCTGGATGACAGCGAGACGTGGATCGTTTACGAGGACCTACGCAGCCAGTTCGTTGCTGCTGTCAAATCGGTGGGAGGCCACTGCGCGGTCGTTGGAAGTGTCGATCAACTCAACGAGCGGCTCTCCGAGCGTGCCGAATACCAGTCGGCTGCGAGAATCTGCTCGCTGATCGCGCAAGCTGGCTCGACGAATGTTGATCTTGATCAGATCGACGACGCGCACGAGCTTGAAGATGTCGACTACGCGATCCTGCCGGGTGAGTTTGGCGTCGCCGAAAATGGTGCCGTCTGGGTGAACGACGCCGGCTTGAAACATCGTGCATTGTATTTCATCGTTCAGCACCTTGCACTCGTTTTGCCCGCCGATGCCTTAGTGAATAATATGCATGAGGCGTACGCGCGCTTGAAGGCCAACGCGGCCGCCGACGGCAAACCGGGGCCGTTCGCCGAGCCCGGTTTCGGAACCTTTCTCTCGGGTCCCTCTAAGACGGCTGACATCGAGCAGTCGCTGGTCATGGGTGCGCATGGCCCGCGTTCGCTTTCGGTCTTCTTACTCGAACGCTGACTCCTCGCGACGCGGGGCTCTCGTCGGCTCCTGGCTGCCGGTCACGCAGATTGTGACGGTCTAGTTGGCGCGGCATGGTCGATGCGTTCGGCACAGTCGGCTCGATCATGCCATTCCTCTCGTCCGCCCCCTTCAGCGATCAACGTCGATTTGACAGACCGATCACCTGACATACGTTTGTTTAGAGCAGAGTGCTCTACCACGTGGCCGCGAAGAACGCTTTTCCGGTTTTGAAAAGCGAACTCCCGCGAGCCAGAACCCATCACGGGTTATCGCACGTTGCTGTAGACGCGTTTATCGAGCCTGTTGGCTAGGCATCAACTCGTTATGTCTCTGGTTGCCTCGCTTCGGTGAGGCGGCAGTGCTACGGCGCGGCAAGGAAAGCTGGGAGCTTTGAGGGGACCTTGCCGCGCCTTTTTTCCTTTTGTCTGGTGAGGACTTCTCGCTCGGCCGGATGACTTCTCACGGAGTGGCCACGATGACAAAACGGTCTCGCCATCTCCACCAGCGACGCCGCGGCTTCACGATGATCGAAGCCTTGATGGCCGTCACCTTCATTTCCGTCACCGGTGCTGCGTTGTTGACTTCGATCAGCGCGTCCGTTCGATCTAGCACACAAGCTGCGAGAACGACGTTGGCGGAAGGTCTCGCCAACCAGCTCATGGAAGAGATTGCGGCGACCGGATATCCGAACGGCATGCTGATCGCGGACTCGAGCACGGATCGCAGTCTGTACAACGACATCGACGACTTCGTGAGCTGGAGCGCCAGTCCCCCTGAGACACGTACGGGAACACCGATTGGCACCGAAGGCTATTGGTCCGGCGGCTCGGAGATACCGCGCCCGGCGCAGATGCGGCCTGACGATCGCCTCATGTCGCGGCTGACGCGAAGTGTCGTCGTCGAACGTGTCGAGCCCGATGCGGGCACCCAATGGAACGTCGTCCCGCAGCACACGGGGTATCGAAGAGTGACCGTACGAGTTCATTACACCGACCCAAACGGAGTTATGATTCCTTTAGCCGAAGTGACACGGATTTTCAGCAATGTGCCGGTTTCATCGTAAGCGCGATCTTCGAGCGGGAGCAAGGTCCCATGTCGATCGCCCTGCGCGCGGCTTTACGTTGGCCGAGCTGCTGATGGCAATGATGATGACTTCGATGATGTCGGTGGTGCTTGGCGGATTGGTTCTTTCGGTGCAGACAGCCTGGGCGCACACGACGGCCATGGAAGACGCGACGATGCAAGCACGGGTCGCCGTTGATCGCATCCGCTATTCGATCTCGCACGCGGGCCTGTACCAACTGGCTGGACAACCAACCAGGGTGGGTCTGGCTGTGGTCAGCCATCAGCGATCGGGCGACTTGTTCCCTGACGTACTCGTCGTCTGGAGCGGAGGCCGAGAGGGCGGCATGGCGGCGGCCGGCGTTCAAACGAGTTTGCCACGTGTCAGCGAGCTGATCATCTATGCGCCGGTAACCGACGATCCGCGGCAACTTGTTGAGATCGCGATTCCCGGCGACATGTCGGAAATCGATTTTGACGACATCAATTTCACTACGACCATCTTGACGCTAATCGACGCACCCGGAGCCGAGCACATTTTATTAAGCGAACGCATTCACGCGAGCTTGATGGGCGGGAGTGGTTCGACGGCATCCGACCATTGGCCGAATATTCGTTTTGCGATCGACTCGATGCCCAGTGACGACGCCCTGGCATCGGTCACGCCCGGCACGCTGGCATGGACAATGCTCCCCTGGTCGACGGGCATCGCCTTCAGCGATTCAGGAATGCGGCAAGCAACGATCAGAATGGAACTGCAAATGGCACTCCGCCGTCGCGAATTCGTGAGCGGGGCCGTTTCGCCGGCAACGTGTCCTTTTTTTGGATCAGCGAGCTATCGATATGCGTACCGACCTTAATCGAATTCGTTCGAGTCAGGTCGGTCGGCAAAAACTGTCGCCACGATCTGCGAGTCGCGAACCAGGCGGCCGAAACGGCTTGTCGATGGTCGTCGTGATCATCGCGCTGACGGCGTCGTTGATCTTGACGATGGCCTTCACGCGTACACAATCGACCAATCTGCTGATGACTCAAAACCGCGCGCGGCGCGACTTGGCCTATCAAGCCGCCCAAACCGGGGCGATGGTCGCCTTGAAGCAGATGCAGTCGGTGGAGTGGGAAGGCATCGGCGAACTGATAAGCCGCACAACGCATGTCGATGACGACGGTACCGCAAAGTTCTTCGTCGTCTTCGAGGCACTCACGGTTGCAGAAGGCGAATCGCAGCCTGCCGATTTGCCGTTGTATCTGGTGATACGCTCGACCGGGAACTGGCAATCCGCCAGCGTCGCCGATCTGGGCGTTGAGCGCGAGGTCGAGGTGACTGTGAAATTGTTGCCCCGCGTCCCAGGTCGGGAGATATTGGTCGGCGACAATGCCGTCGCGAACGACGTCGCTGCGAATCCCGGCAACTACGACGCCATTCAAGACTTTACGCTGTTCGCAAACACGTCGAGCGGCAGCGCGTTGGTTCTCGATCCAGGAAACCGAATCGAGGGTCCGATCTGGCTTGGAAGCAGCCTCCAGCTCTACGGCGACCCACCCTGGAGCGACAACGTTCGAAGCACGATGCTGGAGTCAATCGGAGCGACGCTCGGCGTAGCGGGCGGAACGGGAGTCCATCCACATCCGCTCGGTGGTCAAATCACGTTCAACCAAACACCGTCCGAAAGCGTCGTGGCCGATCTCGCCGCGGCAAACGTGCCCTGGGTCGAGTCGACCAATTCGCCCTCGATACCGAGTGTATCGTTTTCGCAGTTTCTGACGTATCGCCTGTATGACGGGGGCTTCGAATACCAAGCCGACGTACTGCCCGGCAATCTCGCAGGTGTGACCTTGCGGCCAACACCGACCAACCCACTGGGAATCTACTATTACGACGGACACCTCGACCTGTTCGACGACGTTGCGATCCAGGGAACGCTGGTTTGCACGGAGCAAGTCCATTTCAAAGGAAAACGCATTTACATTGGCGCCTACAACTGGCGGGGACAACAAGGAGAGGAGTTGTCGACGAATTCCACGTTGTGGCCTCGGTTGCCGGCCATCGTGACTGACGACGTCGACTTCGAGCCTGATACCCGGGTGGCCATCGACGGCGCGATCATCGCTTCGGGGAGCGTGAACGGCTTCGGTGAAAACTTCGAGTATATCTCCGTTGCCGACGTCAACATCCAAGGGACCGCCACGAGCACGCGCCTCCAACAGCCGTGGAGCCTCGTCCACCTGGAAGACACACCTGATTTGAGCGCTCTCGATTCGTCGGGCAACTATTCGATATGGTTGCAAAGCGACGACGGGACAACGGGTCGCTGGTATCCGATCGTCGGCCTGGAAGAATTAGAATTCGTGCTGAAGGTCGTCGGTGAGGTGGAACATGCCACGCCCACTTCGTACAAGATCCGTCCGTCACGATATCGTTCAGCCGATCTGAACGGACCCATCGCCACGGCGCGATGCGAAATCGACAACTCGCCGTCCTGGATTTTTTCATCGAACGACTGGGATCAGCTCTGGACGAACTGGGATACCGAGAACGAACTGCTGGTCGCGCTCGAATTGCAGCCGATCGAGTTCGCCGACTATCTCGCCGATCCGGCGAACTTTAGTACGTGGAGCAACCCCCAATCGCAGTACGGACTGCCCTTGGAGCCGACGGTCCACATTGGCAAAACGCTGGATGTGAGTCATCGATTGACGCCGCCGCTATTCGCGGCTTTTGATGACGACTCGGTCCCCGCATTCGGCGGCTACCGTTGGAAGGTCATCTCGTGGAGGGATCTGCCATGAACTCCATTCACGGTATTCGACGCCGACCACGCGCAGCGGGCCGGCGAGGGTTTACGCTCGTTGATTCGTTGTGCGTAGTAGTCATTCTGGCGATTCTTACGTCGATCATGATGCCGACTCTTGAATCGACGCAGGTGCCGACTCTCGAATCAGCGGCGCGGGTACTCGCCGCCGACTTGAAACTGGCGCGCAGCCAAGCCATCCAGTTCAATACGACGTGGTCGATGCAATTCGATCTTGCCGAAAACAGTTACGACCTGGTGCACACCGGTTCGGGCGCGCCACCGCCGCTAAGAAACCCACTCACCGCCGCATCGGACACGAGCGACGTCTATCACGTCGAGATCGGGCATCGTGGGTTCACCGGCCGCAACAATCTTTCGGCTCGGCTCACTTCGGTCACGCTCGACGTTTCAGATGATGACGTAACCGAGATCACGTTCGGGCCATTGGGGGGAACCGGCCCTGCGCGGGCCGAAGACACCCTCATACAACTCGAGGTTCCCGCCGGCCGCCGGTCGCGCGTGCTGCAAATGCGCGTCTCCTGGGTCACCGGCCAGGTGTGGATCGGCGAAGTCATGATGCGCGACAACGACGCATAGTCCCCGGTGGGTCAGTGCGTGCGACCTTCGAGAACACAAACCAACGAAACGCGCGAGTGAGACAAATGATTGCCCTCAACCGAAAACGAGTCTGCCCGATCGGACTGCACGTCAGCCCGCGATCGGTCTCCATGCTTCAAGTCAGTGGTGGAAACGGCGAGCATGAAATCCACGCCATGGCGCAAAGCAATCTCGAGCACGACGCCAACGCTACGCCCGAAGAACAGGACCAACTCACGGCGGCCACGCTGCGGCGGATGCTGGCCGACCACCACTTCAAAGGACGCCAAGTCGTCAGTTGTTTTGGCGCGCAAGAGCTGTTTGTCCAAAACGTTCGTCTGCCGCAACTCCCGGACGAAGAGGTGGAAAAGGTTGTCCGGTGGGAAGCAGAAGAGCGACTACCGTATTCGGTCGACGATGCGGAAATCCGTCATCTTCCGGCGGCTCAGATTCGCCAAGATGTCAATCTGAAGCAGGAGGTCATTTTGCTGGCCTGTCATCGTGGTGTCGTACAACGGCATGTCACGTTGCTCGAAGACGCGGGGCTCGTTCCAGCAGCGATCGACATCGAACCCTGTGCGGTCTTACGTTGCTTACAACATCTGACAACTAGCGGCGACGGCTTGGGCCGCTACGCATTCCTCAACATCGGCGAACGTGCCACAACCGTCATGTTTGCCGAAGGAGACAAGGTTCTGTTTCTCAAATACGTCTCAAGCGGCGGACACGATTTTGACGTGGCTGTTTCGCGACACCTCGCTCTCGATCTCGCCCAGGCGCGTCGCACCCGTTCGGTTGTGACGGCGGCCCCGGACTTCGATGTTTCGGATGAAATCCATCGCACCATCGTTGAAGCCATCCGCGGACCGCTCGAAACGATGGCTGCCGAAATTGAGCTGTGTCTGAGGTACTACAAGGTGACCTTCCGAGGTAAGCCGCTGGAAAAAATGATCTTGACCGGTTGTGAAGCCAGCCATTGGTTGGCGAAATACATTCAAGACCGGCTGGGGACAGCGTGCGAGGTTGGAAATCCATTTGAATCACTGAAGCGTTGGCCGACGTCCACCTCCGCGTTGGAACGCCCTTGGCGCTGGACGACGCCCATGGGGCTGTCACTGAAATAGGCAGCCGAATTCAGTTCGCCGAAAGCATAATACGAAATTGGATCATCACCTCGTTTCAATCCATCACGCACGTTAGAAACACGAAGAGTCTCGATCATGGTCCAGGAAATCGATTTTTTGTCAGAGAGCTATCGGCAAAGTCGCCGGCGGCAGCAGAAGTCGCTGTGGCGACGCGCCACGCTTGTCGCCGCCGTGACTATTATTGCAGCGGCCACAGTTCAACAACGGCTTTCGCACAGTAGACTCAGAGAAAACCGAGACCGCCTTCAAGCCGAAGCAACGCAGATGCTCGCTGCGTTCGAAAATGTTGGCGTACTAAAAAACGCGCACCAGCATCTCGACACTCGTGCGAACCTCGTCGCAAATCTAAACGTCTGCGTCCACCCCACTCGGATTCTCTACGACACGGTGAACAATCTTCCCCGATTTGTTCAAATCACGAAATTCGAGTTGACGCACAATATTAGATCGCAGCGGAATTCCAATGCGCCGCGGATTCGAAAACGGCCTGACAACCAGAAAATATCGGAGACATCTGATGCGGCGACCGATTTAGGACAGCTCATTCAGAACCGCAAAGATCGTTCGCTCATCGTGTCGCTCTCGGGTATCGCTCCGGATGATGTTTCCATCGCCCAATACTTGGCCACGTTGGAACGGGCCGGAACGTTTGACCGAGTTCGGTTGTTGTTTACCGACCGTCATCGGGTCCGCAATGAACCACTCCGCAAGTTTGGAATCGAGCTGCGAGTCAGAAAGCCGGGTGAGGGTTTGTTGAAAAACCAGGTGACCCGACGGTTTGACGAATTCGGACGTGTGATGTCATCTGTCTCGCTGCCGCAGCGGCCGCCGGAAAACGCGACACAGGTTGTGGCCCGGCCGGACGTTCAGAATGGGAGGCCCCAATGAGAGACATATTTCAACGTGAAACCGTCGTAATGCTGCTTGGATTGGTGCTGCTTGTGGGAATCTTCATTTTCGGCATCCATCGGCCCGGCGAACGAACGAGTCTCGCGCTCAAACGTGAAATCGGCATCGCCCAGCGGAGTATTGCCGAAGTACCGGCGCGGGTTGCCGAGTTCGAAGTATTGCACCACCAGATCGATCTCCGAAGAAGATTCCTTAGGCAAACAGTTTCTATGATTCCCAGGAGTACCGATCTGTACCGTGTCGTCGACGACGTCTCGCGACGCGCTCAAGAAGCCGGGTTGAATGTCACACGGCTGGAACCGTTGCCGGTACGTACACTTGCCACTTACGAGGTCCATCCATTTCAGATCGGCATCTCCGGTACGTTTGAGGACGTTGCGGCCTTTCTGCACTCCCTCGAACAATGTGAACGTGTCTTCATGTTCGAGGAGCTCGTATTGGCGGGCCGAGAGCGGTCGACCGACGGTGTTGTCAGTGCCGAGGCAACGTTTTCAGCTTACGTATTGCGTGCGGATGATGCGGATTCTGACGAAAATGATACCAGTCTCACGCGGCGAAGTGTCGATATGAGAAGATAGGAAAGATCGCGCGCCATGCGGCGCGTTTGGCGTTCTAAAACGCTTTTCAAGGCCCGTAAGCAGTGTTTGTCCGGTCTCTTAAGAATCAGTTTGCGCGCGAATGGCAGACGAGTCGCAAGAAAATGCTGACTCTTTGCGCGCTGCTGATTGTTGGACTGTTTTTCTGGATTCCGCCGCTGGTGAATCGTTTCACCGGCTCGGGAACGAGTCCAGCGTACGTCTCAACGGTCTTGCCGCCAGGCGCTACGCCGCTCGACAACGGTTCGGCCCCGGTGTCCCCGCGCGTGAAGCCGGAAGCAGACCCAACGACGGGTACGTTTTCATGGCAGAACGTGGACGAGTTTATCGCGTCGGATCCGCTCGTTCACTCGGCAGAAGTCGCCGCGATTCAGAGCAACCCCTTTCGAATCGACGAAGACCAATTTCCCCCGCCGGTGCTGTTCGCAAAGGACGTCGGCACGACCGACGCAGCGCATCCAAACAGGCGCACGACGCAGGTCCGTCCGACCGGAGACCTCCATCTCAAAAGCACAATTGTCGGAGTGAAACGTCGGGCAGCTTACATCAACAGCAAGCTGTACTTCGAAGGTGCTGATTTCAACGTCAAAGGAGTCCAATACCGTCTGGCGGCCGTCCATCAGCGAAAGGTAATTCTTAGACGCGGGAGCGCGTTGATCGAACTAAAAATACCCGAGGCGTTGTCCCTCGAAGCAAACCAATAAGCTGACCTGACAGCCGTTGCCGCCAATGTTCGCCACGCATTCGTCGAGCGACCAACGAACACATTCGAGTTTTGAACCACCGGATTTCGACAGATCACATCACTGCATCATCTTGTCATGGACGACAGATCGTGAAATCGACTCAAATACTTCGCTCGGCCATTCTGGCGATGATCGCCAGTTTGGTGCTGACCGTGATTGCGGCGATGACGCATCCGGAAAAGTCGCGCGCGCGGGCGATCAACGTTCAGCAGCCTTCACTTTCGGTGCAAGATCCGTCTGTTGAGCCACGAAAGGTCGATGCCCTGTCTGCGAAGCATTCGGCCAACCGGAAACCACAGAGTGCTGTGACTCTGAAGGGCATCGAAGCCGAGGAACCGACTGCCTCTCAGGTCAGCCTACAAGGCCCATCGACGAGACGTCCCACGAGAACAGCGCCATCGGCATCGACACGACATTCGCGTAATCTTGCTGAGGTGCAGCCGCGCGTTGACCGTGCTCCCTCGGGTCCGGTCTTGGCGAGGGACGGCTCATCCGAAGAACATCCCTTTGCGTCAATACCTACCGCCCCTCGGCCGGCGCGGCCCGATGAACGGCTTTCGGTTCGCTCGGCAACCGTCAAGACCAGCTCCTCAGGTTCCGATCGGCTTGAAGCCCAGCTGGCCAGCATGCAACAAAAACTCGATCGACTCGCACTCGCTGACACCGACAACGAAGCCAACCTTATGGAACGCATGGGCCAAATGCTGCAACAATTTCAAAACTCAAGTAAATTGCAGCAGCTTGAAGGGCAGATTGAACAGCTTCAAACGCGCAGTTCCGAAAAATCGAACCCGCCTGTCCGGCCGATTGATGAGCCGGTCGAACAGACCGCGCCGAAGAAGGCCGAACCGGTCCTTCGCATGGAGCCGAACGTCGGCGATGCAGAACGTTTTTCGCTTCAGATCCAAGATCAGGAAGTCGGGCACGTGCTTGAGATGCTCGGGCAGCTTTCCGAGATGAACATTCTCGTGGGACAGGGAGTCAGCGGAACGATCACCGCCAATCTGCAAGATGTCACGGTCGAGCAAGCTTTAGATGGCATTTTGCATTCGTTGGGGTACGTGCATCAGCGAGAAGGAGATTTCGTCTTCGTGATGACGCCGGAGGATGTCGCCAGCCGCCATAAGATCAACCGCAAGGTTTTGACGAAGGTGTTTCGGCCGAACTACATCAGCGTCAAAGACCTACAGGCGCTCGTGACACCGCTGCTCACCGAAGGCATCGGCGTCGTGGCCGTCACGTATCCCAGCGAAGTCGGCATCGCGTCGAGTGCCGATGAAACCGGCGGCGATAACATGTCTCAGAGCGACGCGTTGCTCGTTCGCGATTACACCGAAGTCATCGTGGAAGTGGAGGGTGTGCTCGAGGAAATGGACATCCCGCCGATGCAGGTCGTCATCGAGGCGATGATTCTGCAGGTGCAACTGAGTGACGATCTGCAATACGGCATCAATTTCGCAATGTTGAATAAGCGTAACAAGGGGTTGCTCGTCACTGGAAACGGGAACGTGCTCAACGATTCGAGTGGCTTTCCCGGTTCAGCCGGCAGCATCATTCCGGCGACGGGCCAGTTCATCGCCAACACGGCTGGCTTGAAGTATGGGTTCATCCAGGGTGACATGACCGGCTTTATCGAGGCGCTTGAGAGCATCTCTGACACGAACCTCATCGCTTCGCCTCAACTGCGCGTGCTCAACAAACAAAAGGCGGAATTGATTATCGGCAAGCGGCTCGGTTACAAGACGTCGACATTTCAATCCAACCAGACGATCGAGAATATCAATTTCCTCGACGTGGGCACCAAGTTGATCATTCGGCCTTTTATCGCGCCCGATGGATTGGTGCGGCTCGAGGTACATCCCGAACGCAGCAGTGGGGTGATCGATCAACAAGGCTTGCCGCAAGAGGAAACCACCGAGGTCACGACAAACGTGATGGTCCGCGACGGTTCGACGATCGTCATCGGTGGATTGATTGACGAAGGCGTCACCGAATCGTACAGCGGAATCCCGCTTTTGAGCAGACTCCCCCTCGTCGGACATGTGTTCCGCAACAAATCGGAGGAGATTGATCGCAGCGAAATGATCGTTCTGATCACGCCGCGCATTGTGCGGGAACCAAATGATGCCATCGATGGTGCAACGAGCCGGGCTGAGTACGAACGCCGGGCAAACTTCTTCCGCGATCACTCGGCCGCGATCAATCGCAGCAACTTAGCTCGCATGCACTACGATCTCGCTGCGAAACACTTTGAAAACGGGAAATTCCTGCGAGCGAGATCGCACATCAAGCTGTGTCTGCAACAAAACAAAAACGACCTCGAGGCACTTCGTCTGTACGATCTCATTCTCGCTGCACAGGGCAAGAAGACGCGGCGCATCATTCGCAATCCGTTCGCGCGTTACCGGTCCGACAATGAGATTGGTGCACCTGACGAGAGCTTCGCTGTCCCCCCGCTGCCGTTCCCTCTATCACCGGACGAATCGGCGAATTGACCGCGGCGCCGAGACGGTGCCCGGAAATGCTGACGCGTTGCTATGAAACTTCACCCCAACGCCAAAACTCGCCACTGAGCGTATCGTTTGAGGCGATTGCTCGTGTTCTCCGCTTTGGGGGTGATTGCGACGGCCGCTTGCGCCGGAAGGTTCCGGGCGTCGCTCTGCCGAACGCCCCACCGACCGGGACATTCTCGCCGGTGAGCGAGGTCGTTTCTCGTCTGTGAGAATGTGAAGTCGCGAACGGCCACTCTGGTTCGTTTCGCCCACAGGTCAATCGCTACAAGCCGCACTACCGGTACGGCAACGCCGGCTCAATCAAAAACGATTGACCCCGTTCTGCTGTTGATTTCTCGGGCAGGACGTTCGTTGAAGTTCGCTTGGCGAGTCATGAATTGACTGTTGGACAGCCGTACAAACGTGACCTAACCTTTTCGAGAATGGCACTTGCAGCGGTTGCGCTCCGTTGGCGCGGGGCGTACAGGCCGGTCAACGACGAGCGCGCCGAGCAGCCACAAGTTGTGGCTACGGTCTCGTTCGGCCGGTTGTCATTTCGAGGGGGAGATCTGGGCTCTGCACGCGTCGTCGAATGACGGCCGCCGTGTTGATCGCGTTGTTGGATAGGTCGTTATGAAGTTTTCGAATTCCATCTGGTGCAGCACATTCGCGCCGTCACTCGCTTGTGGGGGGCTTGCGGCGGGCTGTGCGTATTTCGCGCTGGGGAGCGTTGCGGCGTCAGCGTTCGTGCTGGCTGCCTGTGTGGCAGGCGCTGGCCTGACGGCTGCGATGATTTCGCGTAACGCGCGCGACGCCAGCGCCCAGTTGCGGCATCCCGAACTTCGAGGATCGAGTGCTCGCACGACCGGAGTTTTCAATCAACTGGCGCAGGAGGCCCTCGAGCGAATCGAGCAACTTGAAGGTGAGAGCATCGAAGCAACCCGCGGAAGGGCCGATTCCGAAACGCGATCTCAAGCACGCCAGCGGCGAATCCGCCTGTGTGAACGAACTCTCGACGCGATCGATTACCCCCTCGTGATATCAGACCCACACGGGCAAGTGGAATTTAGCAACAGTGCGGCGATTGAGCTGTTCGCGACATCCGCCGAAGGAACATCAGATAGCCTTCCCGATTTTACAGCGGTGCCCATTCTGAAGGAGCTCCTGGAACAGACTCAGTCTCGCAGTGCCGCCAGCGACCGGCGAAGTACCGAGATGGAACTCGAACGTCGGGGCGAGAAACTTACCTACCGTGCTACGGCGGTGAACATCTATTCCGAGGAAGCGCATTCACAACTGGGCGTGGCCGTGACCTTGAACGATATTCGGCAGGAGCGGATCGAGAACACCCGGCATGCCGAGTTCGTGTCGTCCGCTTGTCACGAATTGAAGACGCCCATGGCGGGCATTCGGGCATATACGGAATTGTTGCTCGACGGCGACGTCGATGACGTCACCGAGCAACACAAGCTGTTCGGCTTCATCGATCAGCAGATCGAACGCATGACGACCGTCGTCAACAACATGCTCAATCTGGCCCGCATCGAGAGCGGTGTCGTCAGAGTGCAGCGAGAAGACTGCGAATTGAACGACGTCCTAAAAAAGGCCATCGACGTCGTTCATCCAACCGCCGTCGAGAAAGGCGTTGTGGTCGTGTCAGAACTCAGCGAACTCTATCTGCCGGCTCACGTCGACGGTGATCTGTTTTGTCAGGCGATCATCAATTTGTTGTCCAACGCCGTGAAGTACACACCTGCCGGGGGCGAGGTTCATCTCAAGAGCCGCATGGAAGAAAGTCGGGCGATCATCGACGTAGAGGATACCGGGATTGGCATTCCCGAAGAGTCGCTGCCGAATATCTTCGAGCGGTTTTATCGTGTTCCGGAGAACAAACATGTCGCGACTGGAACGGGTCTCGGATTGCCGTTGGTTCAGTATATTGTGACCGAGCTTCACAACGGCACCATCGACGTCACGTCAGACGTAGGCGAAGGATCGAGCTTCAGCATTTCGATTCCGTTGGGGCATCGTGACGGACTGATGCTCAATCAAGAGAAACCAGTTTGTGCCGTTTAGTACAAGCTCAGCATCGATTAGGGAAATTGACGATGGCACATCGAATTGTTGTTTGCGACGACGAACGGCACATCTCTCTCGCCGTTGGAATGAAGTTGAAAAAAGCGGGTTTTAACGTCGAAGAGACGCAGGACGGAATGAGCGGCCTCGAGGCGATCCAGCGCGACGTACCCGACCTGCTAATTGTCGACTGCCAGATGCCCCGCATGGGTGGCTTGGAATTGTGCCGCCGCTTGCGGGCCGAACCTGCGACCGAACATCTTCCGATCATCATGTTGACAGCCAAAGGCTATGAACTCGATCTGCCGAAAATCCAATCAGAACTTTGGCTGTCGCACATCGTTTTCAAGCCGTTCAGTCCGCGCGAATTACTCAACACGGTTGAATCAACGTTGGGATTGTTGAGTCAACCGTAGCGGCGCGTGTTTATCCGCATTGATGCATGTGATGCCTGCAGAGCCGACAGAAAACAAGAAATCAGAACCAGAGTCTTCATCCAATGCGAAACGTCCTTTTTTCGACACAACTCGCGCAACTCGGCACGTACGTCGTACTCATCGTTCCTTTGGGAGCGCTGGCTGCGTACTTCGGCTCCGCATGGGGCTGGACGCCGGGAGCCGCGTCATTGGCGCTACTGTCTGTCCCCGCGTGTGCCGCGGCTCTGTCAGGCAAGAAAGTCACGGCCATCGTTACCGCGTTGCTGGCCGGCGGTGTGTGCGCCTTAGAAGCCGGCTACAGTCAAGCCGCCGAAGCGGGCATGCTTAAGTTCCTCTTTCCGGTGATGGCATCGAGCGCACTGGTCGCGACAGCTTGGCTCGTGTCGTTCGTCGTGGACAGCCTGCGTCGGCGTGTCGAGGAACTCGAATCGAACAACACACGTTACGTACGCGATCTTTATCGTCGCGAACGTGAAACGACTTCCGACATGACCGTCGAGTCTGATTCGGCGTTGCCGGCTCCGAACGAACCGTGTGCAGCAGAAAACGAGTCGGCGAACAATTCCGTCGACTTCGCGCTGTTGCTCCTTGCGCTGCAGGACGTCGGCCGGCGCGTTTCGACGAATCTCGATCTTCAGACACTCATCCCGACGATCATCAGCAGCGCCAAAGCATCGTTGAAGTGTGGTGAATGCCAGCTTTATCTCTGGAACCCGAGGGAAAACACGTTGGACGTTCCACTACCGCCACGGTCGCGCGATCAGGTGAACTACGTCCCGCGACCACATGCCGGGATGTCCGAATGGGTGCTGAAGCATCGCCAGATTCTCACGCGTAAGGCCGTTGAGAACGATTATTCGCTGCACGACATTCGCGAACAGGAACGACACCTTCCCGACGCGATCGCGCCGCTTAGCGTGGGAGGCGAAATTGTGGGCATCGTCGTCGTTGATCACGTCGAGCAGGATTCCACGACGTTCGATCGGCTGCTCTATATCCTGGCGAACATTTTCGCGTTGGGAATCAAGAACGCCCAATTGTTCCAGCGGATCGAGGAGATGGCCCGTCGTGACGGACTGACAGGATTGCTCAATCACGCCAGTTTTCAGCAAGAACTGCATAGCCTGGCGGAGTGTACCGCGTCAGACGCGTCACCGCTGACCATCATCATGAGTGATATCGACCATTTCAAATCGTTCAACGACCGTTACGGGCATCAGGCGGGCGACCATGTGTTGCGGGAGGTGGCACGGCTATGGGGAGCCGTCTTGCCCGATGATTCTGTCGTTGCGCGTTATGGCGGCGAGGAGTTCATCTGCGCCTTACCGGGTGACGATCTACAGCGCGGGCTCGATCTCGCAGAGGAATTGCGACGAGAAATCGAATGCCGCACGCTCGATTATCAGGGCACTCCGCTGAACGTGACGGCCAGCTTCGGCGTCGCCCAACTGAATCATTCGACACGAACCGCCAAGGACTTGATTCGCGTCGCCGACGAAGCGATGTACGCTGCGAAAGCTGCAGGACGAAATCGCGTATCCGCCGAATTGGGCTCCTCAGCCGTCACAGCATAGACCGATCGTGACAGGACGACCAACGATGCACATTGAAACCGAAACCTTTGGACATGTCCTGGTGGCACACACACCGGACGAAATCACCGAAGACACGGCTGGCCCGTTCATGGAGACGCTCAATCAATCGGTCGACGCGGGGCAGATTTTCGTCGTCCTGCAAATGGACCGTAGCGAACTATTCGATAGCGCGGGGCTCACCGCGTTGGTTGAACTACAAGACGAACTCCGCGAACGAATGGGAAAATTATCACTTAGCGAACTCAGTGAAACGGGAAAACGAGTTCTCGACGTCACCCAACTCGACCGGCAATTTGACATTTTCGAATCGTTGTTGGAAGCCGTCGGCAGCATGCAGGAGTAGATCGAGCCAACGGTAGACCGGCTTCGAACTCAAGAAACATTCACGCCACGCTACCAGGTATCAATCATTCGTTTGCCCGGGCGAAGCAGATTCAACGGATCGAACTCCACCTAACGGAAACACAATGCGACACTCATCCGCAGAAACAAAACTTCGACTGGGCGACCTGCTGGTCGCCAGGGGCTATTTGGACCCCGTCGAGCTCGAGTACGCGCTGTCGCTACAAGCGGAGTCGTCGGAAGATAGACTGCTCGGCGAACTCATCATCGAGAACGAGTTTTGCACCGAAGAGAATGTTTTGGAGTGTTTGGCCGTCGAGTTCGACGTGCCGTTTGTGCGTCTTGATAGCCGCATGTTTGACGCCAAGATGTTCGACATTATCCCCCGTGAGTTCATCGAAAAGAACACAGTCCTGCCGCTGTTCAAAGTCTGCGATGTGCTCACGGTCGCGGTCGCGGAGCCGACAAACGTCTTCCTGATCGACCAACTCAAAAGCATCGCCCGATGCGAAATTCAAGTGGCGATCGCCGCCGCTCGCGACATTCGCCGGATGGTGCAGACGTACGTACCGAATACGCAGGTGTTTGTCATCGACGACATCATCGATGATGCAAACCTCAGCGCCGTGGAATTGATCGAGGAGTCGATCGAAGACATCGGGGCCGACGTCGACAGCGCGGGAGCCAATCCGATCATTCGGCTCGTGAATTTCTTCATCTACAGTGCGGTCAAGGAAGGGGCCAGCGATATCCACGTCGAGCCGACCGAGCGGCAACTTCGCATTCGCTACCGTGTCGATGGGGCTTTGCACCAGGCGCTCGAGCCGCCGATCCATCTAGCGCCGGCGGTGACGTCTCGCATCAAAATTATGGCCAACCTCGATATCAGCGAGCGACGCCTGCCGCAGGATGGTCGAATTCACATTTTGATGGAAGGCCGCGCGATCGATCTGCGCGTCAGCACACTGCCGATGCCGTACGGAGAGAAGGTCGTCATTCGAATTCTCGACAACCAAAACATCACCGTCTCTTTGGAACAACTCGCATTCAGCACCGAACACCTCGAACAGTTCAGCCGTCAACTCGAGCGGCCCAATGGTATCGCGCTAGTCACCGGCCCAACCGGCAGCGGGAAAAGCACAACGCTGTACGCGGCGCTGAACCTCGTTAGCTCCATCGAAAAAAACGTTTGCACCGTCGAAGACCCAGTCGAATACCAGTTGGCACTGGTCAATCAATTCCAGGTCAACGAGCGGATCAACCTGACGTTTTCCAGCATCTTACGGAGCCTGCTTCGGCAGGACCCGGATGTGGTGATGGTCGGCGAAATTCGGGACGAAGAAACGGCCCGGATCGCCATTCAGGCGGCGCTCACCGGGCACCTCGTGTTCAGCACGCTACACACCAACGACGCCTGTAGCACGATCACGCGCCTGATCGACATGGGCGTCGAAAAATATCTGCTCGCCGCGTCGCTGAACATGGTTCTCGCACAACGACTCTGCCGACGATTGTGCCCGAAATGCAAGCGACCGTATGAGCCGCCCAAGTCGATGATGCGGGCGACCGAGAACATGGGAATTGAAATCCAGGAATATTACCAGGGAACCGGATGTAAGAAGTGCCGCAGCACCGGGTATTCAGGACGCGTCGCAATCCATGAACTCATGGTCGTCGACGACGCTCTGCGAGAAATCGTCACTGGCGATCCGACAATCAACAACATTCGCGAACATGCTCGAGAAATCGGGATGCGGCCCTTGAGATACGACGGGCTGCGGAAGGTCAAAGAAAGCATCACCACAATCGAGGAAGTGTTCCGCGTCAGTGACGATGGTTGGCCGGTGCCACCCAAGAAAACCGGGCCGCTTGAAATGATGGAAGCACACTTGAAGTAGAACCCATCCTGAAACCCGGTTGTGGGCGAAATCGATACTGGAAAACGAGAGTCCGTTTGAGACAACAGAGGGTTTCAGGACTACTTCTAGTCCCAAAACCTTCTGATGGGCGACGCGTCCATGACATCCGTGGAGCCGAATCCCAACACAGCCGGGTTTTGGGACGCGTTCAAGAAGTTGTCCCAGGACTCGCACGACATCGGCATCCGTTATTGACCGTTCTGCTACCCAGGAATCACCGCCATGATCGAAATCAATGATTTGCTCCACGCTGCCGTCGATAGTGCGGCTTCGGATGTGCTGCTCGCTTCGGGCGCTCCCCCGATGTTTCGAATTCAGGGAGAGTTGCAGCCTGCCAATCTCGAAGCGCTCACGCCGCGAAGCCTGGAGACACTCGTCCGACAACTGCTCTCCGAAGAACAAGAGCAGACGCTGCGCCGCAATCAAGACGTCGATTTCTCTCTGTCGATCCCCCATTTGGGGCGGTTCCGGTTCAACGTTCACCGGCAGCGCAACAGCTATGCGACCGCGATTCGCTGCATCACAAACGACGTGCCGTCGCTGGAACAACTGCAGCTCCCGCCGATCGTCGAGGAATTGACGCGACTCAAACAAGGCTTGATTCTCGTGACCGGGCAGACCGGCAGCGGCAAAAGCACCACATTGGCCGCCATGATTGACACGATCAACACGCGCGACGCGAAGCACATCATCACGCTTGAAGACCCCATCGAATACCAGTTCACTCATGCCCGTTCACTCGTCGAGCAGCGTGAGATTGGCACCGATTGTCCCGGGTTCGCGTCTGGGCTGCGTCACGTACTGCGGCAAGATCCTGACGTGATCCTTGTGGGAGAACTTCGTGATCTGGAGACGATTCGCACAGCTCTCCAGGCGGCCGAAACGGGGCACTTGGTCATGGCGACGCTGCATTCGTCGAGTACTGCCGGAGCCGTCGACCGCGCCGTTGAGGTGTTTCCGTCCGAGGAACAATCTCAAATTCGCTCGCACCTCGCCGAGTGCCTGCAAGCCATCATGACCCAACAGCTCTTGCCGGCAACCAACGGTCGCGACCGGGTTGCGGCGATGGAAATTCTCGTCGCGAATCGAGCCATCCGCACGAGCATACGCGAGGGGAGTTCCCACCTGATTCCCGGAATCATCTCGACGGGACGCCGAGCCGGCATGCAAACCATGGAACAGGCCATCAAAGAGCTGTTGCTCAACGGACGAATCACGCCCGAGTGTGCCGAAGAGTTTATCGGCTTGATTGAAGTCACCGCTGCTGTCGCGGTGTGAAGGTTCCGTTAGAACGGTGTATCGGCCGTAGTCGTTTGATCACGGTGACGCGCTACACACAATCTGAGCCGCGAAGGAATCCGCCATGCAGTTCGCTTATCAGGTCCGGGATACCTCCGGACGCATTCGTGCAGGCGAAATCGGCGCCGAGACGATGGCCGAAGCAGCGCGTCAACTGCGTAACGATGGGTTGTACCTGCTGTCGCTCGATGCGGAGGAGAACGATCGAGGCGGGTTCGAATTCGATCTGTTCAAGAAGCGAATAACCCGCGGCGATATCATCTACCTGACGAATCAATTAGCCGTGATGGTCGATGCGGGCGTGCCGTTGGCGAACGCTCTGGAGGGTCTGGCCAAGCAAGCAGAAAACCCGTCCCTGAAATCGGCAATCTCCAAAATTCAATCGAGCGTGCAAGCGGGTGACGATCTGTCGACCGCACTCGCCCGGTTTCCCAAACTGTTCGACGCGACGTACGTTAACCTCGTCAAGGCGAGTGAATCGAGCGGCACGCTGGCCGAAATGCTGGAACGGATTGCAGACCGTGCCCGGGCGGACCTCGAGACGATGCAGAAGGTCCGCGGCGCGCTGGCGTATCCGGCGATCATGTTGCTCATGTGTGCCAGTGCAAGCATCTTTCTGTTGACGTACGTGTTTCCCAAGTTGACGCCGATGTTCGAAATGCGATCGATCGCGTTGCCTGCGCCGACGCAGTTCATGATCGCGCTCTCTACATCGCTACGAATGTATTGGTATTGGTGGGTGGCCGCGATCGGCTCGATTGCAAGTTTCGTATGGTACGCTCGGTCGAAACCATGGGGACGCTCGGCGATCGACTGCTCGTTGCTCTATATACCGGTTGTCGGTCCGCTGATGAGAAAGGTCGCCATTAGCCGCAGCTTGCACACGTTGGCGACCACACTCAACGCCGGAGTACCGACGCTGGAATCGATTGAATTGTGCGCCAACGTCGCCAAGAACGTGCACTACATGAATGCCTGGTTGGCCGTTGTCGACGAGGTGGCCGCAGGACGCCAAATTCATGAAGCGCTCGAAGGAAGCCCGCTGTTTCCGTCGACGTTGTTGCAGATGATCGCCTCGGGTGAAGCAACCGGAAAGCTGGGTCACGTGCTCAACAAGATCGGCAAGCACTTCGACCACGACGTCTCGAACTCGGTGAAATCGGCCACCACGCTCATCGAGCCGATCATGGTGCTCGTCATGGGAGCCGTCATTGGAGTGATCGCGCTGGCGATGCTCTTGCCCATCTTCAGCTTAAGTGGCAGCCCAGGCTAGAGGATGTCTCGTTTTCGTTGTAGCGACTTCACACACGATAGCAGCTTAAGTACGAGTATTTGAGTCGCTGCCGTGTGGTCCAACTCGCCCCAAGTCGCCAAAGATACGCGTCCCCGCATTCGCTCACCCTCCAAAGAAAAGACCTTTAGAGGGGAGCGCCGAGCGCTCGAAGCTTCGCCGTGCGCGAGCCGAGTGTCGATCGATCAATCGCGTCAATCGAATTTGTGGCCAATCGGGAGAGTCGCCTCGTATTTGCCGAACACGGTGACGACCAGCGTCGCTTTTCCGTCGGCCGGGTCTTGCACGTGAATGCCGATCGGGCCGTCGGATTCTTCCTCGGCCGGGAAAAACTGCGAGCTGACGATGGGCTTCTTATCGGCTCCATAAACGTACATCTGCCATTCGTCGTCTTGGATGTGCCGCGCAGACAGAACAAGACAAGTCGCTTTGTTGCCGCTGTCTGCAAGATCGACCGTGCGCAGCTTCTTGCCGTCGAAGGGCTTGCCCTCTTTCAACGGGTTGAATCGTTGCGACATGAACAGATAGGCCATGGGCGCCCCGCGTTCCGTATCGGCAGCCGGGTCTTCCGATCCTTCCTTGAGCCCCTTGGTGGGAACGATGATGATTCCCCCGCCCCCGGCTTGTAGGCCGACGGCTTTGCTCGGGTCGGCCTCGACCTTAACCTGCAGGCCGTCCGTCTTGCCGAACTCGTTGCTCAGATATTCACCGTACGTCGTCGCCGTATCGGATTCCATCTTTTCCATTTCCTCGGCACGTGAGGCCGAGTTGAAAAGGAACAACACGGCTGCTGCAAGCAGAATGTTTTTCGTCGTCATCAGTCAAAACCCTTCACTCTTAAATAAGACCGTTAAGTTGCCAATCGTGAATGCTCGATCGCCGACCGAAGCGCCCTCGCACCGGAAGCCGTAGCATCAAGAATACCCGAAAAACGTTTCAAAGGTGTCATCCAACACCCAAAGTTGGGCGGAAATATGGCGCCGATCATCGGAATTGGGCCCGCACACACCGCGCTAGAGCGGATTCGACATAAGTGTAGCGGGTTCTGGCGGCGTAGAGACGATATTCAAAGACCAAAAATCGTCCGATAGCCGCCACAGTTATCACGAACGGGATCTAACGGACGTTGAACGTACGTTTCGTGCCTTCGGTACCGATCTGCACCGTGAACCTCTCTCCGCCCGGCTCCACCGACGCCTTGATGTGTCGTCCTTGGCATGCATCCGTCGGCTCGGTGTTGGCGATGTACTCAGCCGGCGTCTGTTCCTCGGCCGAAAGCTTCACGTTTCGGTGCAGTTGATAAAACGCCTCCAGCGAGCGGACGCGGCGAATGGTGCCGATGCTCTTGGGATCTCCGCCTTTGGTGGGTCCGTTACACATCACGGCCACCTGCGGATCGACGGCCAATACCAAAGCCGGGTTGTTGCTGTTGGGGATTCCGTGATGCGTGACCATGAACAGGTCGACGTGACCGATGGGGTTGTTCGGCGTCACCAACTTGGCTTCGATATTCCAGGTCAGGTCTCCACAACACAAGAACTTGAATTTTCCAAACCGGAGCAGAAAGCTGAGGCTCGCCGCGTTGTCGCTGGTATCCGGGTCCATCGGCTCGTGAAGATTGGCATAGGGGTTCGGCTTTCCCGTGTTTTCAATCACGTCCCTGCTTGCCGTGAGAACGGTGACTGACAACGGCGACTTGCCGGTTTTCAGTGGCAGAGTATCGCCGGGTGTGAGTTTCTTCGATTGGTTCTGCGAAGCGCGCCGATAGTCGGCCACGCGATCGATGAATCCCGCGTCTTCCTTAAGTGCCTCGGGAACACCTCGATCCCAAAACGTGCCGATTTTGATCTCGGTACTAAGTGCCGCGTGATTGCCGTAATGATCGAGGTGCCAGTGTGTGACGGCAGCGTGATCGATTTGTTCGAGACCGGCGAGGTCGCGGGCCACCTTGAGAATTCGGTCGCGGTCGCGCCCGCCGTTGTCGGGGTAGCCCGAATCGATGAGCAGCGATTCATCGTCCGGTGTCACAATCAGAGTTGCCGCGCCGCCCTCGACGTCGATGAAGTAGATGTCGAGCCGGCCATCCTGCTTGCCGGCGAACACAGACGTCGTCCACGCCAAACAACCCGCCAGAAAACACGTGACGAAAATCGCTCTGGCAAGACGTGTTGAATCACTCACTGTTGGCTCCTCTCGATCGTGCATGGAATGTTTCGCAAGCCGGCGGCCGATTCGTTCCAACCCGCGTCACATTCAGCATATACCGAACCGAGCCCGGTTGCACGCAAGAGGCACTCTTGCCGAAAAGCCGTACCAAAACCCAGTGGTGATGGAATTCGACGCTCGGACCAAAACACGGACGCCGCCGATCAGAGGGATTCGGGACGACGCTTCGAGCGCCCCGCTCATTCCCCCAGCGTCGACTTGCGTCGCAGAATGTGGTGGTAATGCTGGGCGAAACGGTGTGATTCGTCGCGTACGTATTGCAACAGCCTGAGACCGAAGGAGTGCTTGCTCAGACGTCGCGGCTCGGGTTCACCGGGAACGTAGATTTCCTCGTCGCGCTTCGCCAGCGAGATCGTAAATGGAGGATCGACGCCGATGGCCCGCATGGCCGAAGTGGCCGCGTTGAGTTGACCCTTGCCTCCGTCGATCAGCAAGATGTCGGGGAATGACTCTCCCTGCTTCTGAAGGCGGCGCAGCCGGCGGCTGACGACCTCACGCATCGACGCGAAATCGTCGACGCCCTCGACGCTACGGATCTTGTACCGCTTGTATCCGTGCTTGAACGGTAAGCCGTCGATGAACTGCACGAGACTGGCAACCGTTTCGCCGCCTTGCAGGTGGGCGATGTCAACACCTTCGATCCGTCGCGGCAAATGCGGAAGTTTGAACACTTTTTTGAGACCCGACATTCCCTTCTTCGGATCGATGTAAAACACTTCGGGTTGGGCATGTTCCGCGAGATCGCCCCGAATATTCATGTTTTCCAGCGCGGTGATTTCATCGCGCAAGCGAGCCGCCAGTTCATACTTTCGATCGTTCGAGGCCTGTTGCATTTCCTTGTGCAGGCTCTTGAGCAGCGTGTCTTTGCGGCCATCCAAAAACATTCGTAGCCGTTTGATGTCCTTACGGTACTCGTCCCGGGAAATCCTCAGATTGCAGGGAGCCGTGCATTGATTGATGCTCGCCAGCAGGCAGGGACGAAACCAGCGCCAGCGCTCGTCGCCATCGTCGATATCGAGCGAGCAGGTGCGGAATCGAAAGATCTTCTGCATGACGGCAATCGTGCCGCGAAGCTTTTTCGCACTCGTAAAGGGCCCGTAAAGTTTGACGCCTTTCGAGAGCGGCGTCCGCGTGAATTCGACGCGCGGAAAATCGTCTGCCGTCACAATCTGCAGATAGGGAAACGTCTTGTCGTCTTTGAGTTCCTGGTTGAAACGCGGCTGGATGTCCTTGATCAACCGGGCTTCCAACAGCAGCGCGTCGACTTCGTTTTGCGTTTCGACGTGGTCGACGTCGGCGATTTCGGGGATGAGATCGGCCGTTCGTCTGTCGACGGCCGCCTGCTGGGTGAAGTAACTGCCGACACGGCTGCGGAGGTTGACCGCTTTGCCAACGTAGATGACCCGCCCACGTCGATCCTTCATCAGGTACACGCCGGGCGTGGTCGGTAGCTGTCTCGCTTTTTCGCGCGGGCCGGTTTTGGACGTTGTGGCCGGTTCGTCGGGCGTATCGGGCTCGCTGGTAGCCATATCAAAACCCGGTTGTGGTTCGCTCGTAGACGCCGGCATTCAGACGGCATCTATACCAGAACAACCTCAATGGACAAGATCAAGACCGAAGAGCGTTTTGCGCATCGTCCGCATCGTTGGTCGAGAACGCGAATCCCACCGGCCCAAAGTGCTTACGATGTCATTTCTTGCGAAGTACGAATATCACGTCTTCGGTTTTCGGTCCGATACGAATCGGTTCGTCGACCTCATACACGAAATCGTACGTTTCGATCAGCTCCAACTGCGGAACCTTGGCCAAAAGCCGATTCATTTGCTGAGACGTATAGGTACGGTAGTTCATGTGGTCGACGAGACGGAATTGGCGTGTGGGGGTGTAGATGTCAAACGTCATTCCCAAATCTTCGTTCCGCTTTTTTAGATCGATGCCTTTCGACCACATGTGTGAGATCACAGACAGATTGCCACGCCGAGCCGACCACGATTCTTCGTCGACGCGTTCTCCCTGTGTCGGCGTTAGATGTAGGCCCAGAAAGTACAGCCCTTTCGTCTTCAGAGCGTCGGCGACACACCGCAGGTGGCTCTCGGCGGTTGCTTCGCTGGGAAGATGCCTAAAGCTGTTGATCATGTTGAAGGCCGCATCGAACTTCCGGCGGACGCGAAAGTCAGACATGTCACCCACGGAGGCGGTCGGCGCGAAGCCATGCCTGCTTAAACGCGCATTGCAGAAGTCGACCGCCTGTTCGTTTAAGTCGTTGCCGGCAATTTCGTAGCCGGCTTGAGCGAATTTGATGAGCAATCGCCCCGTGCCGCACGCCGGTTCGAACAGACGCCGAATCGGACGGTCCGAGTGTTTGTCGAAACAGGCCCGCAGAAAATCAAATTCGGCCTTCCAGTCGGAGCCGAAAATGAGATCGTAATACTTCGGGTGGTCGTAAAGATTTGCGTCGAGCGTATCGAGCATCGAGAATTCGTCCATCGTTCGCGTTGGGGAATTTGAGTCTCAAAGGATAGAGAACCGTCCGGAGGTTTTCCATCCTGTCGACACGCTCCGCCGCCAGCAGAGCAAACGTAGCGCGTTTTACGCCCAATCGTCATTCGCCTTTCGGAGATACCGGTGGAAACCCTCGCCCGGCGAATCGACGGCTTCGGGTCAATCGAAGCGAATTGAAATTGTCGCACGATTTCCCGATGATGGTTCCGTGGAAGTCAGCCCCGAATGGGATCGTGATTCGCACTTATTCAACAGTCGCCGACAAGTATTTGCGCAATGGGGAGTTTCGGGGCCACTTCGCATCTGCATCATTGTCTCTACTGTCACGCCGAAAAGTCGGCTCCTTCGATCAACGTGGGAACAATCCATGGCAGAACCTCGTTCGTTCAAACAAGAACTCGTCAGCGTTTTCGGTCAACCGGTTGCCGAGAACCCCACGCAATACATGATCGAAAGTGCATTTCGGCACCACGGGCTCGACTGGCGCTATCTGACGATTGAAGTCGCTCCTGAGGGCTTGGCTGACGCCGTACGCGGGCTGCGGGCGATGGGGTTTCGAGGCGGAAATCTGACCATTCCCCACAAAGTCGCCGTCATCGAACATCTCGATCGCACCACGGAATCGGCCGGCTTGATGGGCGCCGTGAATTGCATCATCCGCGAGGGGGACGAACTCGTCGGCGAAAACACCGACGGGAAAGGGTTCGTGCAATCGTTGTCCGGCGTCACCAACCCCCAGGGAAAACGAATTGTCATACTTGGCGCGGGGGGAGCAGCCCGGGCCATCGGCGTCGAAACGGCACTCGCGGGTGCCTCTGGGTTCACAATCGTCAACCGAACGACCGATCGCGGCGAGTCGCTCGCTTCGTTGCTGAGCGACAAAGTTGGCGTGAAAACCGAGTTCGTCGAGTGGCGGGGCGACTACTCGGTTCCCGCTGATACCGACGTCGTCATCAACGCGACGTCGATCGGTCTGTTTCCCGACGTCGACGCGCGCATTCCGCTCGACGCGAGCACACTCAAGCCGAACATGGTCGTCGCCGACGTGATTCCCAATCCGCCGAAGACGCGTTTGGTGCGCGAGGCAACCGAACTCGGCTGCACCGTGCTTGACGGGCTGGGAATGCTCGTCAATCAGGGCGTGATCGGGTTCAAGCTGTGGACCGGCGTCGATCCTGATCCGGCCGTCATGCGAGCCGCGCTGGAGGAGGTGTTTGGCGACGCTTAACGCCACTGTCAAAAAATCAGTCGCAACAGCACTACGACAAGTCCCACGGCAAGCGCCACGGCCGCTACACGTAGCGAGATCAGCACGACCTTGTCGTCGTTTGCAACGTTCTGCAACAACCGATCCACATATTTCACCGCCCAGCGCGCGGCGGGCCGCATCGGCTTGAGAATCGTGCCCAACAGCGAAACGACGCCCCCAATCAGGTCGGAAAAGAACGTGAATATCGACGATCGGCTTTCAGGGCGCTCGATCCGCTCGGTGATCGTTAGAACGGCTTCAAAGACCTCCACTCCGTCGTCACCCATCGTCGAACCGATCGTGCTGAGCACGGCCGCATATCGACGCTCTCCTGCATCGATGAGCGGCGCCATTTCTACGGCGAGGTCACTGGGGATGTAGCCGATCTGACCCGCTGTGATGCTGACGCTGATCGCATCGGGATCGACCCGGTTGCGAGGCTCGCGCATGAGCCGAGCGGGGACTCCTGTATGGCATTGCTGGAGAATCTGCTGACGAGAAACGCCGTTAAGATTCACTTCGGTGACCCCGTCGACGGGCGTCGTGAACTCCTCAATGATGACCCAACGTGCGATCGTCATTGCACTTCCTTTACGGGCGTTTCACAACTCTCTGACGGGCGACGCGTGCCCTTAGTTCGTAGCATTGGATTTCACCACAACCGGGTTGAGGGACGGCCGTATCATCAGTCGGCAGGCGACCGCACATTAGAACTTCGAGGTCGAACCAGAACTGGCTTGCCAGCGGCATCGGTTTGCGAGTGAGACGCTGCTGATTTGTCGCCCGGCTCAGATTCGGTTCCGTCGATTTGCCCAAAGCCCACGAGCCGGGTCGGCTGTGCAATCAGAAGTATTCCCTTTGCGATGGTCAAGTTCCCGCCGGATTCCCCGTGGAGCCGTGTCAACGGAATCCGTCGAAGCAATTCGCCCGTGCGCTGGTGCACGGTGAAAATTTCATCGCGTTTGGGCCACAGCACCTCGTTGCCGGCTAACAGTCCGCGGCCGTAACCGAACGTCGCCGGGTCGGCCGAACCGATCTGCCAGTTCACCGTTCCCGTATCGATTTCAATTCCCCACAGTCGTGCGCCGCTTGCAACGAGCGTTCCTTGACGGGCGCCCAGCAGATGCCACGTTCCTCCCCGCAACCGATGTCTCCACAAGACGGTTCCCGTGGCCGCATCGATTCCGAAAACGTCATCGGTGTCGTTCGGGGCCGCCGCGATCGTTCCACGATAATACAGACATGGTTTGAGCGTGTGTCGCGTCTGATCGTTCGTCGCGGAGGGATCGTCGACAGAGCGAGTTTCGTAAGTCACCACCCATTTCATCGTTCCGTCAAAAGCGTCGAGCGCGGCAATTGCGCCTTGATTGGTTGAGAAATAAATGACGCCATGAGCCAGCGTAAGCAGCTGATGTGCCACGACGTCCTGATGATGCGTCGGACCCGAAAGCGCCGCGCACACCTTTTGGATCCAGATCAGTTTTCCGTTTCCGGCGTCGAGACAGGCAACGCTGGTTTGCGTTTGCGGTTGCCTGCTGCTGAGCGCTACGAACAGACGATCATCGTGAACAATCGGCGTTCCCTCGAATACCGATGATGCTTTATCGGGCGTCCCCGCGTCGAGTTCGTGTGCCGATGTCTTCCACACGAGTTTGCCCTGCCCGTGCTCCAGGTCGAGACACACAAGGTCGCTCGGGAGTGCAAGCAGGCGCGTTGCGTCGGATGGTGACGTGATCGGCGTGCCCATCTTCGCAAACAGACGTCCTTCATGAACGCTCATCGTGAAATGGGGAACACCGACGGCTGTCGACGGAAGATCGCGTGGAACTCGTTCCGAAACCGGTGGGTAGATGATCGCTGAAGCATCGTCGTCGACGGGCCACGCCGGCTTTCCCGTCGACGCGTCCCAGGCGTAGATGCGTTCGGAATCGTTAACCAGCACAATTCCGGCTGAGACGACCGGGTAATAACTCAGCGGTCCGATTTCTGGCAGTGCCGGCTTCGATCGAGTCGATGGAAACTCGGTGATCGGGAGGTCGACCGACCACAGGGCGGCTCCCACGTCGACACTGCGCGGCATCGAGCCGGCGCGACGCGCATCGACGGCGAACGTTGCTAAAGCAGTCTTCGCAGCCGGAAACGACCAATGTTTCGATTCTGACGACACCGCGTCCAGTATGTCGGCCAGCCGTCCCCGCCGAGCGGCCAACTCGCCTTCGACGTTCGGAAATAGGCGGCGAAACGTCTCGCGTTCCCGGTCGGAGCGTTCCCGATCCCCTTCGGCCAGGCTGCACAGAACGAGCCGGGCGAGAACGTCACCCAATAGATAGCTCGTGTCCGGATAGCGCAAGGCCGCCACCGACATGCTACGCTGTGAGTCTGACGCGATCGGAACGAGCTGAGTCCAATACGACCGAGCCGCCGCCGTCTCCCCTTGTTGCCAAGCCCATTCACCAAGCAACCAGATCGCGTCATCACCGTAGCTGCTGTTGAATGACCGGTTAACGACCTGCCGCAACATCGTTTCATCGTGGTGGCGCTTTCCGGATTCGAACCATTTGCGCGCCAGAGAATCAACACGCCTGCGATACGCGGCGAGGCCGCCGGACGGCAAGCCTGCGATCATCATGTCGGCGTAACGGGCGGTACTGACGTAATGGCCCGCCGAGGTCTTGACGAGCGTCTTGCCTCGCGACTCGGCAATCCGGCTCAGCAGATCAATCGCGTCGTCCCAGCGCTCGTCGGCAATGTAGTCTCGGGCCGTCCCAAATTGTTTTACCACAGCCCCATCGGTGTCGAGGGCGACCGACTCGCGAATCTCTGGAATCGGCGCGAGGAATGCTCCCTCTTGTGCGTACGACCACGTGGGCCGTAGCACGCAAAGTACCAACAGCAGGCCAAGTATTCGTTTCACGGGGAAACTCAACACGTGGCGCTCTCCATCGGTCAGGTGATGCAATTCGATCTTAATCGCACATCTCCTCACAGAATCGTTTCGCCAAACGTTTGATCTTGGAGGCCGGGATGATCACCGGGCTGCGGCACCCGCTCCTCCGACTGGCACGTCGTCTCACCGCCTAAGCGTAGCATGTGCCCGGTTGCATAGGAATCGGGGAAAGCGAGGTCGGCACGAATGGTGCGACGCGACGTCGGAAGGTATTAGCCGTCGCAAAGGGTCAGTCGGACGGCTTCGAGACAACCCTGCGCGACAAGTTGGAGAAATTCCCGGTCGAGCGTTTCGGGCGTGTCGGACGGCGTATGGTAGTGGGGATTGCGCATAAAGCTCGTGTCGGTAATCATCAGCGCCGGGTAACCGGCATCCCAGAATGGACTGTGATCGCTCAGGCGGCTGGCTTGGAGGTACTCTCCGTTCGAGGGGACATTCAGTGTTTCGACCGGCAAGCCGCCGACCTGTTGCATGCCTGTTCGGAACTGTTCGATGAGCCTCTCGGAGTTTTGGTTGCCGATAACGGCGATGAAATCGCCCGTGTCGGGGTACAGCCCCACGAGTGTGCGGGGAAGTGATTGGCTTCCCGGTGTGTGATCGCAGTAACCGAGCATTTCGAGCGAGATCATGCCCCGCAGATCGGAGCCTTCCGCCTTTGTTCTTTTGGCGTGGAATTCACCACCTAACATACCGTTTTCTTCGAGATCGAATCCGACGAGTTCGAGTTCCAGCCGTTGTCGGTCGGGCCAGCTTTTCGGAAGCAGCCTGGCGATCTCCAACATCGTCGCCACGGCGCTGGCGTTGTCATCAGCTCCGGGCGAATCGGGTCGAGAATCCACGTGGGCGCCGACGCATAGCCGGGGGCCGGTTTTTGATGTTGGGCGGTCGCGATGATGGGCAACCAGGTTGATGCCGGTTAGGCTGTCTCCGTATTCGTCCTGGATCTCGAACGGCACACGTTCAACTTCCCATCCGCATGAATCGAGCGTTAGAGCGACGTAATCGCGCGCCCGCGCAAGCTCGTCGCTCTCGGCGGGACGTGGAACTCCTGCTAAGCGGGCGACATGATTCTCGATGCGCTCGATGTCCACTTCCATGCTGTGTCGAGCCGTCATCGCTCCCCCGTTAAATCGGCCGCGCTGGTGACAAATCGAAAATCGGGATCGTCTCGCAGTTGATCGAAATCGGACTCGTGCGCAATGAGATCGCGAAGCGACTTTTGCATCCGCAGCGCGCGGCCCAACCAACTGAGCGCCTTGCCCTTCGCGCCGGCCAGCGCGTAATAACACGAAAGGTTGTATAAGGTGATCGGCTCATCGGGATTCTGGCGATAGGCCTGTTCGGTCGCGGCGATCGCTCTGGGCAGCTGATCGAGTCGCTTGTAGCACCAGGCCATCGCCAATAGGACGGATGTATCCGCGGGTTGTTCTGCCAAAGCGCGGCCAAACACCCTGAGCGCCGCCTCGTATTCGTGGTTCTGGCGCAGCGCCTCGCCCTTGAGAGTATTTACGGCGAACGGCGAGTTCTCCGGGTCTTCGATCGATGTGAGTTGTTCGAGCGCGTGGTCGGGCATTTCGAGAGCCAAGTACCCGCGCGCCGCTTCGAGCCGTCGTTCCCGACGCAAGCGAAGGTTCTTGGCCATCAGTCCCCCCCTCCGACACGCCCAGCATGGCCCGAGCACAAGGCCATAGATGGTTTATGGCCGCCATTGTGCGACGACACAGCGTAGGTGCCTATCGCCACTTTTACCATTTGGGGCGATTCGAGTCCACAGTTTGCCTTCGCGGCGAGTGCGATGGCGACCGGATTGAGCGTTCGGTGGTTGCGATTCCTTTGCCTGGAGTTAGTGAGCCTCGCCCGCGTCGCCCAAGATGTGACTGGAGGTAGTCCTGAAACCCAGGCAGGCTGGATCGAGTACTAATCATTGCATCCTCTCGATCCCGTACGCTAGGGTGAAAGACGGTGCCGGTGTTCCGCATCGGTCTAGAAGCCATCCCACAAGCAGGTTTCAGGATGGATTCTGATCATCGTCCGAGAATCACTTTTCCCCGACAGAAATCATCGTTGTATGGTGCTCACGATTCGCTCGATGCGCACACTGAATAAAACCCCCCAACCAGGACCGAACGAACAGATGAAACTTTGGAAATTCAGCGCGGCGTTATTGATCGTCTTGACGACCGGAGCAGCGTGTTTCGCCGGCGAGTTGCTTCCCAGTGAAACGGCGCTCGACCGTTATGTCGCCCAACCTGACGAGAACTACACATGGAAAGTTGTCGGCGAGAAGTCGGAAGATGGACTGACAAGTTACGTGATCGATATGGCTTCCCAAAAGTGGCGAACGCGCAAGGATGTCAATCAACCGATATGGCGGCACTGGCTGGTCGTTGCCCGGCCCGATGAAGTCGTCTCGGAAACCGGCTTCTTGTTTATCGGCGGTGGCCATAACGGCGGCCGCGCCCCCGATGGAGCCACCGACGTTATTCGGCAGATCGCCCAGGCCACCAAGACCGTCGTCGCCGAACTTCGCATGGTTCCCAACCAGTCGCTGGTGTTTCACAACGATGGCCAAGGACGGGTCGAAGACGACCTGATCGGTTACACGTGGGACCAGTTTCTGAAGACAGGCGATGCCAACTGGCCTGCACGAAACCCGATGGTCAAGAGTGCCGTGCGGGCCATGGACACCATGACGGCGTTCGCAGCCGGAGAACAGGGCGGAAAACTCACCGTAGACAAGTTCGTCGTTGCCGGCGGCTCCAAGCGCGGTTGGACGACCTGGCTGACCGGCGCCGTCGACAAGCGGGTGGCCGCGATTATTCCGATTGTGATCGACGTACTCAACGTCGACATCTCGATGCGGCACCATCATGCCGCATATGGCTTCTGGGCTCCCGCCGTTGGGAATTACGTTCAACACAAGATCATGGAGCGGCTCAACCACCCTCGGATGAAGGCGTTGTACGAGCTCGTCGATCCGTATTACTACCGGCATCGGCTCACGATGCCGAAGTTCATAGTCAACGCGGCCGGAGACGAGTTCTTCCTGCCCGATTCCTCACGATTCTATTTCGACGACTTAGAGGGCGAGAAACACCTGCGCTACGTTCCGAATGCCAACCACTCGCTGAACGGGTCGGATGCCATCGAGAGCATTGTCGCGTTTTACTCGATGATTCTCTTGGGCGCGAACCGGCCGCAGTATTCCTGGAGCATGGAATCAGACGGCTCAATTCGCGTCGAATCCGAACAGGCTCCGAGGCAGGTGAAATTGTGGCAGGCGACAAATCCCGATGCGAGAGACTTTCGACTTGAGACGCTGGGCGCCAAATACACGAGCACCCCGCTCGAACCGGCCGGCAACGGGCTGTACGTCGGAAACGTCGATGCACCCGAAAAGGGTTGGACCGCCTTCTTCGTCGAACTGACGTACGACATTGGAGCAACGGTTCCCGCGAAATTTACCACGGCCGTTCGCGTCGTTCCCGACACGCTTCCGTTTGCCGACAAAGACCCGACGGCTCCCGTCGGCAAGCAGCGGTGATTGGTGGGGCCAACGGGGCGGGCATCTTGCCTCTGCGCCTCGTGTGTGAATTCGGAACCGACGAATCGTCGTGCGGGCGCCACCGTCTCGTTTCGCCCGGCGACGGTCTCGCGTCTACCGAGAGTTGCAGATCTCCGGGAATAATCACCGGTGCCTGCGGATCAGATGAGTATGTCGCCCACTCTTTACCGTCTCGCAGCAGACATCGTCGTTGTCGTCCATTTTGCGTTCGTTGCCTTCGTGCTGTTCGGGCAATTGGCGATCGTCTTGGGCGTCATGCTGAGGTGGGGCTGGGTGCGGAATATGACGTTCCGCATCGTGCATCTGCTGTCGATATTGGTTGTCGTCGCCGAAGCCGTGGCGGGAATGACGTGCCCGCTGACGACCTGGGAGCACGACCTCCGCGCGCTGGCCGGGCAAGCGACCTATGCCGGCGACTTTATACCCAACCTCGTGCATGACATGTTGTTCTACGACGCCGAGGGCTGGATCTTTACAGCAAGCTACATCGCGTTCGGTCTGCTGGTGGTTGGAACGTTCATCGTCGCGCCACCCCGCCGCGCGCGGCGAAAGTCCGATATCTCAGCCAACGTTGCGCGCTCCGACGAAGAGCCGCTTCAAAACGAGAATTAGAGCGCTAGTCGGAAAGCTCGACGCGGCAGAAGCGTTTCTTGCCGACCCACAGCATCAGGCCGTTCTCGACGGTGATCGATTGGTCGTGGGCTTCGATGCGGGTCTTGTCCTCGCCTAAGTAGGCTCCGCCCTGCGCGATCGCCCGGCGGGCTTCTCCCGACGATTTGCACAGTCCGGCGAGCCTTAACAGTATGGCCGCCGGGACGCAGCCGTCGCGCAGTTCGCTCCGGGAGATCGAAGCTGTCGGAATGTCGGCCGGCTTTTCGCCCTGCCCGATCTCCCGCTCCCACTGTGCGATCGCTTCGTCGGCTTGCGCGGAACTGTGGTACTCGGAGATGATTGTTCGCGCGAGGGTCTGTTTGGCGACCTTGGGGTGGCCGGACAGAATCGAATCGACCTCATCGAGTGGCATGTCGGTGAGCAGTTCGAAGAACATCCGCATGCAGTCGTCGGGAATCTGCATGAACTTCTTCATCATTTCGTAGGCCGGCTCGCTGATACCGATGTAATTGCCGAGGCTCTTGCCCATTCGCCGAACACCGTCGGTCCCCACGAGAATGGGCGACATCACGCCGATCTGGCCGGCCATCTTCTGGTCCCGCTGCAGGTCGCGGGCGAGCATGAAACTGTAGAGTTGCTCCGTGCCGCCGAGTTCGATGTCCGCTTGAATCTTCACCGAATCCCAAGCCTGCATGATGGGGTACAAGCATTCGTGCAAATAGATGGGTGACTCGGCTTTGAAGCGATTGGAGAAGTCGTCGCGCGTCAACAGTTGGGCGACCGTGACCTTGCTGCACAACTCCAGCAGTTCGGCGAACGACATGTTCGCGAACCAGTCGCCGTTGCGAACGACCTCCGCCCGATCGAGATCGATCACCTTGGCCAACTGTTTCAGATAGTCGGCCGCGTTGGCTTCGACCTGCTCCGCCGTAAGCCGGGCGCGGGTTTCATCGCGGCCGCTGGGGTCGCCGACCAATGCAGTGTAGTTGCCGATGATAATGACCGCCTGATGGCCCAGTTCCTGAAACTGACGCATCTTGCGCATCGGCACCGTGTGCCCAAGGTGCAAATCGATTCCCGTCGGGTCGATGCCGTACTTGATACGTAGAGGCTTGCCGGAATCGAGACTTTTTTTGAGCCTGGTGGCAAGCTCGTCTTCCGGGACAATCTTCTCAACACCCCGGCGGATGACGGCCAACTGTTTGTCGACTGCGGGAAACGGCATCGGTATTTTGGTTTCTGTATGGAAGTGAGACTCGATGCGCAGCTACTCGAGGCGGCATCATCGCGTCTATTGCAACTGCGGCGCGGATCAGGTTGTCTGATACCGACGCCGTCGAGCGTAACAAGCCGGCGAATGTGCTGCCAGCCAGCGTCGCGGCAAATCCGATGGCGACGGGCGATGGCAATTTTCCCTATGTCGCGGTCGCCGACATCGGCCGCGTGCGATTCGGCGAGCCGGGTTATACGTTCATATCGCTATTAACAAATTGAGTCCGTTGAAGAGTGCATGCAGAGTCACAACAGCCAAGTAGCTGTGCCGTTGGGAGTAGACATAGCCGAGCACCAGTGCTAGTGGGAATAGCGGCAGACCGTCGGGAAAAGGGTGAAAGGCGCTGAATGCGACCGCCACCAATCCAATTGCCGCAGGCCGGCTGAGGTGCTGTTCGAGCCAACCCTGTAACACGACGCGGAATAGCAGCTCTTCGGCCAGCGGCGCCAGCAAGACCGCCGACACGGATATCCACAAAACCGTGCTCGTTTCGGGAGACTCGCTGAGCAGTTTCAGGAACGGGTGCAGGGCTTCCTTGCTGCGCAATGAATCAGTCGCCCAGAGTGTTGCACAAACGGGCAATAGACAGGCAATAAATCCACTTGCTCCATCGACGACCTGGGAACGCCAGTCGGTCAGGGTAATACCGAACGGCGCGAACGATGACTGACTCGGATTGAGCGAAGACGACGGAGTGATCAGCAGCAGCAGGGGCATCACCGAGATAAACAGCGCGGTCGCAAAACACGCCACCTTGACCCGTTCAATGCCCGTCTCATCAACGAGTGACGGTTCCGCTTCGTTTGAGCCGACGAGGACGGCTTGGAGAACGGCCTGTATAATCTTCGGAATTGCGATCCAGAGGATCAGCGCCATCACCGGCACGACGAGATCAAGCCTGCCGCGTTCGCATTCACTACGGGGAAGAATAGGCCGTTGTGCCAAAACACGGCCGGCGATTCGCAACCAGGCGAAAGCGCTGGCGAGTAAGAGAATATTGAAAAACAGGACTGACATGTTGGATGCGGGCACTGGTTCGGGGCCGACTCGGGTGTCTCGCACGAGTGGAGACAAGAACTGTCTGCTGAGCGGTTCAACAGTAGGTAAGCGCCCGGTCTTGGTCAACCATTGTAAATAGGCGATGCTTCCGAATTCGCGCGATCTGGCGTCATACACGCCGCCGTTTCTCAACGCGCGGAAGATTCGGTATGATTGGCCAGAGCTTGTCGCCGACCGCTGTGAATTCGCGTCATGACTTTGCTTCTTGATTCAGCGGTCCCTCACGTCTAAATAGCATAAAGATTGGTCGGTTGGAAAACGTTCTCGAAAAAATTGTCGCCCATAAGCGGAACGAAATTGACGCGGCTAAGGATCGATGCCCCGCCGAGCAGCTCGAAACGCTGCTGCACGGCGCTCCACCGGTGCGCGATTTCACGGCCGCACTCGCTAGCGCAGAGGGGATGGCGTTGATCGCTGAAGTCAAAAAGGCATCACCCTCTGCCGGGCTCATTCGTAGCGATTTTGATCCTGTTGAGATCGCCCGCACGTACGAACGGCACGGTGCGCATTGTATCAGCGTGTTAACGGACGAAAAATTCTTCTCCGGCCGTCTCGAATACCTCACGGCGATCCGCAGCGCAGTTTCAGCGCCCGTGTTGCGGAAGGACTTCCTGATTGATCGCTATCAGGTGCTCGAGGCCCGGGTCGCCGGAGCCGATTGCGTGCTGTTGATTGCCGAATGTCTCGATCAGCGTACGCTACGCGACCTATTTTCCTACGCCGCGGAGTTGGGCATGCAGGCGCTCGTCGAGATTTACGATCCGGAGAATCTAGAACGCGTGCTCGAACTCGGCGGCGGACTGCTGGGGATCAACAATCGTAATCTGAAGACGTTCGAAACAGATCTCGAACACTCGATTCGACTTGGAATCCCTGTGGCGGGACAAACGCTGTTGATCAGCGAGAGCGGCATCCGTAGCCGGGACGACGTAGAACGTCTGCTACACGCCGGCGTGCGAGCTATTCTCGTTGGCGAAACCTTGATGCGGGCCGATGACATTGGAATCAAGATCGCCGAATTGATCGGCGGGCAGGCTAGCGGCGATCGGTCATGACTTGGTCTGTTGCATCCGGGCCGTTGTCGCTTTCTAATACGCTTCCACGCAGAAGCGCTTCGAAAGCCCGGTGAAACTCGACGTCCGTACCCAAGCGATGGGTTTCGCCCTCTTGTTCTAGGGGATTTTGAGCGACATGTTGGAATTGTCGCCGTTCTTGCGTGCGTCGTTCATGTCCGGTCGTTTGTCATGTGAAGGAGTCTCAACGTGCCCGCCAGCGATCAACAAGTCGAACATGTGATGGTCGTCCCTACTGCTTTGTTTCGTGACATCGGCTATTTCCAAGGATTCCACGACGACCCGGAGCCGTATCTTTCGACGTTACTCGACCCCAACTACACCAGCTATCGCCCACGCGACACGGTCGAAGACGATCCGAGCCTAAAACAGCTGATTCCCTACTGCATCTTCCGCCACGCGGGCGAGGTGTTTCACTACAAACGGGGTAAATTGCAGGGAGAAGGTAGACTGCATAGCAAACAATCGATTGGGATTGGTGGGCATATTTCGTCAGCCGATGAGAACGAGTCGGGTTCCCCCTACCGCGAAGCGATGCGTCGGGAGATCGACGAAGAGGTGTTTGTTGAAACGACTTACCGCGAGCAGTGCGTCGGGTTGATCAACGATGATGAAACGGAGGTGGGCCGAGTTCATTTAGGAGTGGTTCACATATTCGATCTCGATGCGCCCAAAGTTCGCCCACGCGAAAAGTCGATAATTGAGGCAGGGTTTGCCTCACCGTCAGAACTGGTCGCCGAACGAGACCAATTTGAGACCTGGTCACAGATATGCCTGGACCATCTGTTCGGCGAGTAGCCCCCCGCCCTTGCTCAGCCAACCTGGAAAGGATTCCAGTCGAGTTGTATTGGCCGGGAATGAGGGATCCTGAGCAAAACAATCGAAGTGACAAAGGAGTGTCGGACGATGAAGATTTCCTTGCGTGGCTGGGTCGTTCTCGGTGCCTTTGCGGCGGTTCTTGCCTTACTGGCGGTCGTCAACTCGCCTCTTCTGAGCGCCGCCGACAAGCCGTCGGAAAAGCGCGCGCCACTGAACGAGGACCAGCTCGGCAACCTGCTTGAGGCGATGGGGCTTAAGGCAACCAAAGAAGAGAAGCGTTACGACTTCAACTTCAAAGCTTTGTACGGCAAGGAAGAGTGGGGCCTGACGATGTCGGCCGTGCTCAGCCAGGACGGAAAGTCGATCTGGGTGATGGCTTGGCTCGACGAACTGCCCCGTTCGGCCGCCGACGTGCCTCGAACGGCGCTATTACGTTTGTTGGCCAACAACGATCGCATGGGCAGCGGCAAGTTCTTCGCTTACATTGCCAGCAACCGCCGATTCGTGTTGCAGCGTGTTGTGCCCAACCAAGACATTGGGACGAAGGATTTTCGTGCCATACTGCAGGATCTCGGTGCCAGCATTGTCGAAACGTATCCTTACTGGTCGGTTGCCGGCTGGAAGGACGGCAAGAACAGGAATCGGTCCGGTCAGAACATGCCTCGCAACACGGCAAAGTCGGCTCCCGCGCGTCCGACTGCGAGTCGCGTCCAAAACAGGACACGGACTTCGAGCTTGCCCGGAAAGGCGAGAATCGAATCGAATCGTTAAGTGGATCCGCCGTTGTCTTGTAGACCGGTCGCGCACCGGTTTATTGGAAAACGCTGGCCACAAGAATTCGAGACGTCGTCACGCTCGGCGCTCATCGACACTTTCGACCGTCATCGCTGCCACATCGGCGGTCGTGACGGTCGTTTCATTTGAAGTGGTCGCCAACACGGTCCGACGGGCAACGTGCGCCTGTCAGCTAAGTCGTCAATGCCCGAGATAACCGAACCATAAGGCGGCATCGAGGCGGCATCTCGTCAACGGGGCTGTTCAAGCCCCGACTGCCGGGACCAAAAACGGCAGCATTCGTGCGTGAAACCTCGGCATGCCGAAGAATTCGCTTTGGCATGCGTGGGAGATCAGTGGCGGACAGCGCCTATTTCTTGGCGTCCCACCACCAGCGGCCTGTGGGCAGTTCTGGGGCCTTGCCGCGGTCCAGTTCGCCTTGGAGACGTTCCGATTTCCGATACGTGTCGCCATCCTTCACGACAGCCATCAGGTCGGCTCGCACGCCTCCGGCCACTTGCACGACGACGTCTCGGCCGTTGTAGACCCGGTGATTGACGACCGACATAACCGATTCCGCAGGATCGTACTGCGTGGGCCGGTAAGCACCGTCCGAAGCGAAGGCGCCGTGATCCCAATCGACGCGTTCATCGAGACGATTGTGCCGAATGAGTGCGGCAACGAGCGCCAGATCAAACACGTTGTGCAGATCAGCGAATACCGGGTCACGCTCGGCCAACTGTTCGAAGTTCTTAGTGAATTGTTCGGCGAACAGACGGTTCGGCGCCTCGGCCTTGCCAGTGTGAACTCGCTCGCCCTGATCGGTGATAAACTCGTCCTCCGATTGGCACAGAACGGATGAGCCTTCAATCGAGAAGACATTTTCGTCCGGGCTGTGGAGTACCGATTCATATTTCATCGTCATCCACCAACGCAGGGCATTGACCTGTTCGGGCGCTTTTTGCAGCACCTGCGGCAGCAGATCGAAGTAGCTTGGGATTTCGCTTCCACCGTCGAGCTTACCAATGCCAATGAGCTTCATCCGGTAGTCGGCCTCAACGATCACCCGCGCCACGCGGGAGTCGAGAGGCACGCCATTGACGACGACATCTTGCAATCCGAGTTGGTCTTGCAGCTGCTCCGTCCAACGCTCGACCGAGCCGCGTTTCAGCGCGCCTTGTGCGTTGGATTCGGCCACAAATTCCGTGACGGTTTTGAGGTTTTCCTGCCGGGGGACGATGAGGCACTGGAAGGCACCGGTTCCGCCCGGTGCGAATGTTCTTAGGACCGTAACGAGATCATCGAGTTGCAACGTCGGCCGGCCCGACGTCGTGCTCACAGGGATACCGTCGGCGGCAACTTGCCAACTCTCGGCCGGCCCGCCGATGACGATTTCGCCCTCGTCGGGGTAGACGAACACATATTCGATGCGCGACAAGCCCGCCAATTGCTTCATTGTTTCCGGGACAAGCTGCCCCTCTGCCAGTCGCCGGCTGACGGCTTGTTCCAGACGAGTGAGCGAGACCAGACGCAGTGCGCTGGGTTTGGCAAGCTCCTCGTTCAAGTCGGCTTTGCGTGCCTGCGCGCCGGTCGCGGCCAGACGGCCCTTCTTCTCAACGCTTGTCAACCGATAAAGCACGCCGCGGGGATCGACTTGGACTCCCGAAAGGAACTCCCGCATCGAGCCACCTTCGTCGGCCGTGTCTTCCCATTCGCCAGACGTATTCTGCAGGATCAATTCGATCAATTCCGAAAAGTCGACCGTGGCACCACCACTGAGAGACTGAGCTTTCGATCGTTCTCGATACGCTTGCTCGCGTTCGGTGGGAACCGCAATCTGGCGGATCGATCGGAGCGCCGTGTCGAACTCGCCGACTTGCCAATTTACGGCGGCAATTTTTTTCATCAGTGCCGATCGCTCTGCCGCGTCGGTCGCCGACCGGGCGGTTTCCATCGCCGGTCCGAGTTCACCGGTTGCCAACTGGGTGTCAACAAGTTCAGCGCGTGATGCGGTGGTGTCGACCGGTTCCGATTTCTCGGCCGGTGTTCGTTGAAGATCTTCGGTATTCGGCGAATCAACCTGAGACACGCTGGCGGCCTCAGCGGTGATCGCAGTGGTTTCATCGATCGCATGTTTTTCGCTGATCGAATGTTTTGACTCAGCTCGAACCGGCGCGACTGGCTGTTGTTCCGGTGCGTCGGTTGTTGACGCTGTCGAGACGTCTTGTTGCGCGGTGCCGTTTGAGTTTGGTCCCGTCGCGTAGATGATCGCGCCGAGCACAACCACGAACAGGCCGATAGTCACGTAAACTGGGCCGATACCCGAGCGGCGTCGCGGACGGCGGGTTGATCCAGAATTCATTCGATGTTCGCGCACCATGGTCCTCTCCCAATAGCCCAAACCAGCCCAAGTCGAGCAGCATCACAATTTGAGCATTCTCGTCCGACGAACCCACCGCGCGTGCCATCCGCGAACCGCTCGGCGAAAGCCGAAAACCCGCATGCAGACACGTTTTACTGGTGGGATTGACTACTATCACTAGCATCGTCCGCAGCCAGGGCCACGTCAAGCACCTTTCCCGTATTTCTCACTAGCCCCAGACTGCCTAAGCATCCGATTTGACGGGATATACCGCGTCGGAGCAAGCCCGGCTGCGGGCATGCCCAGGGCGGCTCCATCATCCGCTCTACGTCAATCCCTGGCCGAGATACGGTGCTCGGCAGTAGAATTCCTGGGGAAGCGCCCAGAACGCCGGGAACCAACGTCTGGGGACCATGGATCACGGGAGCGATTTAGCCGTGCCGGAACTGCCGGAAGTCGAGACAATGGTGCGAGGAATCCGCCCGTATGTACAGGGGCGAAAGCTCGTTGCGCTGAAGAAATGTCGTTGCCGTTGCAAGCCCATCGACGTCCGCCCGGGCATGAGCCGACTGCGAACACGACTTGTGGGGCAGACGGCCGTTGACGTCCGGCGGTTGGCAAAGCGAGTTGTGGTCGAGTTTTCCAGTGGCGAGCTGCTGGTCATCGAGCCCCGTATGACTGGGCTGATGCTTCTCTCCGACCCGCCTGATAAGGAACATCTGCGAATACAGTGGCAGTTTTCCGGCCGGTCGAAGTTCGATTCCTTGTGGTTTTGGGATCGGCGTGGCCTGGGAACGGTCCGGCTATATTCATCTGCGGATTTCACAAAACACCTCGGCTCACACAAACTGGGGCCGGACGCTCTGGAAATGACGGAGGCCGAGTGGCGGTCGCGGTGTGCGGCGACTCGGCGGTCGATCAAGGTCGCATTGCTGGATCAGAAACTCGTGGCGGGCATCGGAAACCTGTATGCCAGTGAAATCCTTCACCTGGCGAAGATTCATCCCCAACAGCGAGCCGACCGATTGACGAAACGCCAACTCAAACGGCTGCATGTCGCGGTCGACGAAGTGTTGCGCGAGGCGATCCGTCTCGAAGGTTCGACACTTTCGGATGCAACGTACCGAAATGCGCTCAATCGCAACGGGCAATATCAAGACATGCACCGCGTCTACAGTCGAGCGGGTGAACGGTGCGGCACCTGCCGATCGGCTGTCGTTGAGCGAATCGTCCAGTCTCAGCGTTCGACCTTTTTCTGCCCCAATTGCCAACGAGATCGTTCTGATTAGCGAGCAGTGTCGTTTTCGCGCGCGAGCTGTCTTCTTGCGTGCGATGTTTCGTCGATATGGAAGGAATTCCGCCGTTCGACGCGATCGGAATCACGCGATGAGTTGGTGGCACGTAAACGTTTACCTCGTTTGACCTTTACCCGGATGAGCAAAAAATGTCTCATATAGGCGGGAGCACGCACGAGACATGTCTTATCGCACATTCAAACGTCTGCTGGGCGAGACGAGCCTGGAGCGGAAATGTCGCTTCTTGTTCGGCGGCGGCTTGATGCTGCTGATTTCGGGCAGTTTCTACTTTTACGCCTGGTTGAATCTCGGTCTGATCGAGGACCAGAACGAGATCAAGGCCAAGTCGCTGGTTCCGCTGGCGATGGCGGAACTCCACTGGAAATGGTGGGGGGGGCCGGAGGAACACCCCGAAGTCATCGAAGAATTCTTCGGCGAGATCAAACCCGACGACGTCGCGGACGCGAGTTACGCCCTGTTCACCGCCGAGACAAGCACCGCTGTGACAAGGCCGGATGCCGTGGGCTATGAAGCGCTCGAGGAGTTGCGGCGCGGCGAGTCGAGATACGTTTCAAGGGATCAAGAAACAGGTAAGTACCATTATTTCGCAGCGCTCAGGGCAGAGGCGAACTGTATCGGCTGTCACCATCACACAAACGATGCCGTGACATCGAAACCACATAAAGTTGGCGACCTGCTCGGCATGGTCAAGGTCACCTTGCCGCTGGCTGGCACGCAGAAGGCCGTCGCCCGCAACAATGCCATTTTGCTCACGACGGCCATTGTGACGTCATTCTTGGCGATGGCGGCTGCCTATGTGATTGTTCGATATGTGATCGTGAAGCCCGTGTTGCATCTGAAGAATGTCAGTGACGAGATCGCCCGCGGCAAGCTCGATCTGCGGGCTGACATTCGAACCGGCGACGAATTTGAAGAACTGAGCCACGCGTTCAACCGGATGCTCCGGCACTTGGTCACCGTCCAGGACGAACTGCGCGAAGTCAACACCGACCTGGACGGGAAGGTCGACGAGTTGGCCCAGGTCAACCTGCGGCTGTACGAGATGAACAAGCTGAAAGACGAGTTTCTGGCCACGATGAGCCACGAACTCAGAACGCCGCTAAATAGCATTCTTGGATTCAGCGAAGTTCTAGCCGGGTCGGAAAACCTTTCGGAGAAGCAGGTTCGATTCGCTGGCAACATTCGGACCTCCGGCAGGGAGTTGATGCATCTCATCGACGATCTTCTTGATCTGGCGAAGATCGAAAGCGGCAAGATGGAAGTGCAGATTGTCGAGTTCTCGATCAGCGAACTCATCGACCAGCAGATGGACCTGCTTCTGCCCATGGCGGAGAAGAAAAACATCAGCCTGACGTCACAACTCGATAGTCAACTGAAGCCCCTCATTCAGGATGCAGGAAAACTTCAGCAAATTCTCAACAACCTGCTCTCGAACGCGATCAAGTTCACCCCCGAAGGTGGACGTGTTCGCATCCGGGTCGCCTGTTGTAACGATGACTCACGTTTCGAGTTGATCGTTGAAGACACCGGAATCGGCATTCCCCTGGAAGAGCAGGAATTGGTGTTCGAGAAGTTCCGTCAAGGGCAGTCGGTTCCCGGTCAACGCGATGCGATGACGCGCGAATATGGCGGTACCGGGCTTGGTCTGTCGATCGTCAAAGAATTGGCGAAACTGCTGGGTGGTGAAGTCGTGCTCGAAAGCGAATTTGGAAAGGGGAGCACGTTCATCGTCCGTCTCCCATGTCGAATCGACCAGCTGCCGACTCGGCTCGACAACGAGCTGAGAATGGGCTTGCCCGACGCTCTACGGGAGTCGCGTGCCGATGCCGCCTCTCAGGAATCCTCGCAAGCCGCCGACGCGGACGAGGCAACTGATGCGGACGAATCGGCAGCATGAGATCTCAAGGTGACGCGGGTTTTGCACGCGCCGTCCGACTCAGTTCGGCGAGAAACAACCGAACGTGCACTTCGAAGAACTCGCCTGGGATCTCGTTGTGACCGATCCCGCGTAATTCGACGAATTGTTTTTCGATGCCACAGGCAGAGACATCCGGCGCGACGTCGAACAGGGCGCGCCCGAGCTCGATCGGTACAATCGAATCGTCCGATCCGTGAACCTGAAGCAAGGGACACGTCACCGACCCAATTCGGTCTGCGGACGGAAAACGATCAACCAGCAACAATCGGACCGGCAGCCAGGGGTAATGCCCGGCGGCCACGTCGGCCAGCGACGAAAACGTCGACCGCAGAATGAGCCCTGCCGGCGGCGAACCCGAGGCCGAGAGTTCCGCCGCGAGTCGTGTCGCCACGCCTCCGCCGAGCGACTCCCCCAACAGGACAATGCGTTCGGGCGCAACGCCTCGAACCTCGGTGGCGTAGTTCCAGGCGCGTCGTGCATCGGCGGCAAGTCGAGTTTCGCTTGGCGAGCTGGGGTTCTCACCATAACCGCGGTAGTCGAACAGAAACACGTCGGCACCCAATTCCGCCAGCACGCGGCAATCGTTAGCTCGGTTCAGCCGGTTTCCACCGTTCCCTGGGAAAAAGAGCACTAATGTACGCCCGAGGGCAAGCTCGCGGTCGAATTCTTCGCGCGTCGCGGCGGTTCGGCCGGCGGCAAGAACGTGCCAGCCACGCAATTCGAGCCCGTCCTCCGATTCCATCGTGATCGTATGGACGCGCCCTTCGGGAAGCCTCGCGTCTCGAGCCGAAATCGTCTCGGACGACCGGCCTGGGTAAATCAAGTACCGTTGGAGGGCCGTTAACACCAGCGCGATGAAGAAGTAGGGAAAGAGCACGTACATCACAATTCCTCGCCGCAGGCGGCGTAGCTTGCCCGACCGCTTCGGTGTGGCTGACTCGTGTTTGCGTTCTCGGTGGTCGGACATCGTTTTAGGTGATCGATTCAGGATCGCGCTGGGATTGTCGGCGAGCTACTTCCCTTCTTCATCGTCGATCATTTCATTGACCGCCGATGCGGTTCCGAAGGCGAACAGCGAGTCGCCCTGCTTGATGACGGCGGTCCCCGGCGGCGGCATGAGCCGTTCGCCATCGACCCGGTGGATTCCGATCACCATCACGCCTTTTTCGCGCAGATCGGTGTCCATCAACTGCTTCCCGACGTACGGGCTTTGTTGGCTGATTTGCACGTTCGCCAATTCGAGATCGTTGCCCTGCGAATCGGCGACCTCGAGAAAATCTTCGATGCTCGGATTGAGCATGAAGCGGGCTATTTTCTCGGCGCCGCTCGAAAAGGGGCTGACAATACGTGTCGCCCCGGCGCGTTCCATTTTCTCGATCGCCTTCTGCTCGGTCGCGCGGGCGACAATCTGCAGGTCGCCGTTGAGCAGCCGGGCCGAGAGGACCACGTAAACGTTGTCGGCATCGGTCGGAAGCACCGAAGCCAACGAGCGGGCACGGCGGATTCCCGCGCGCTCGAGTACCTCGTCGTCGGTGGCGTCGCCGATAACATACAGCCAGCCTCGTTCGCGGCACGTTTCCGACACAACGTCTTCATTCGTATCGACGACGACAAACGGCTTGTTGCGATCGCTGAGATAGCCGCAAATCGCCGCCCCCATTCGCCCTTGGCCGCACACGATGAAGTGGTCGTGAATTTCATCGATCTGGTGGTGCATGCGTCGTTTCTCCAGAATTGATCGGCTGTTTAGATTCACCAGGACGATCCATTGACCCAGCTGAACGGCGCTGTACATGAACACGCCCAAACAGGTCACGAGATAGGTCATCGTGAACAACTTGGCAGCGTCGTTGTTCGAGACGTCGATCACCTCCCGATAGCCAACCGTCGAGAGCGTGATGACCGTCATGTAAGCACAGTCGAGCCAGCTCGCTTCGGGTTCGACGAGCTTGAAGCCAGCCACGCCGATCGATGTCAGCAGAACCAGCAGACTCGAAATCGTCGCAATACGGTTCATGTGCGTTCCGCGTTCTCCGTAACGGGACCGGAGCCCTCACCTGGCTCACTCCTGATGTCGTCCCAAAATCCTCTGCTGGGCAACGTTCGCCCTCTGTTTGTCGAGTCAACTTTCATCACAAGCGGGTTCTGGGATGGCGACCAGTACCTCACATCATTAGAAAATGTGGGTTGAGTTACCAAAAGTCGAGTCAGAAAATGCCTGTACTTTCTGACGTACCATGAAATCGCAACTTTCAAGATCGCGTGGCATGCGTCACCAGGCAGTTTACAAACCGAGCATGAGTTTTGACAGCAGACTCGTCGGCAGATCCGGCTGAACGAGTCGTTCGGGACGCCCGACGCGAGCGAGAATGTTCTCGCAGGCCAGGTAGCCGCTGCGCACCGCACCCTCCATCGTCGCCGGCCAGCCGGTTCGCGTCCAATCGCCCGCCAGTTGCAGATTGTCGATGGGCGTTTGTTGCACGGGCCGAATATCATCGCAGCCCGGCGTTACGGAAAAGACGGCCTTGTGTTCGGTGACCAAGCGCGAGTGCAGCAGTTGGGCCTGCCGAGCCGCCGGCCACAGCTCATTCAGTTCCGCCACAACTTCCGCGACGACGTCTTCGCTCGGGCGGTTTTGTAGTTGGCGGCTCGCGCTGATGACGACCTGGTAGCAGTATCCGTCGCTGACCGGCGATGACGGGCCGTCTGCCCGGCGCGAACCGGTCTGCAGCAACGTGCGATTGAACATCCATTGGCTCAACCGTCCGATGAGAACGGCATGCGGCAGGTCGCTGATCGAACGATCAAACCACAGGTGGACACTCGAAATCGGCGCCGAGGTAAGCCGACCGATGCCCGCCAAGTTGTTTTCGTTTTTGATCGCCTCGGGTAACAACGAAAGGACCAGATGATGGGGCACCGCCAAAATGAAATGATCGGCTTCGAGGCGTTCCCCGCCGCGCAACTCGACGCCCTGCACACGGTCGCCTTCAGAAAGAATGCGGGAAACGCCGCTTTGGAGCCAGACACCGATTCCCCGCGACGTGAGCCAACCGATGAGAGGCTCACCGTAAAGCTCATCCAGCGGAATCGTTGGAATGTTGACCCGCCAACCGCGTCGATTGGCGAAGAACGCGTCGACGAAAACTTTCCGCGCGTGCGCGACGTCGATACGGTCCAACGATTCGCTCAATGCGCTAACCAGCACGACGTTCCAGAATCGCTCGATCGCTTCCGGCGTCTGCCCGTGCGTGTGCAACCAGTCGGCAAACGATTGGTCGTTCGCATAGGGTGCGGTCGCTCGAACCAAAGCGGTGAGGCCTGTTCTCAAGCTGCGGATGTTCGCGGCGCTGAGATAGCTGAGCCGGCGTAGCGCGGGCCAAAGATGCAAAGGCGCCGGTAAACGACTTTCCGACAACGTGTTGACGTGGCCGTCGTGCCCGATGAAAAACAATTCGCGCTGTTCGCGAAAACATTGATCGATGCCGACGCTCTGACAAAAGTGCCGAAAGTTCGTACAACAGCCCATGCTCACATGCTGGCAATTGTCGATCAGTGCGTCTGTCTCGCGATCGACGAACGAACTGGCCCGGCCTCCGAGTCTGGGACGCGATTCGAGCAGAGTCGCCCGAATGCCTCGCTCGGCGAGTGCGCTCGCTGCGGCCAGCCCAGCCAAACCGCCGCCGATAATCACAACGTGGGCATCCATGCGATGATCGCGTTTCCTCGAAACGGTTCCCAAACTCGACTGCCGCAGTGGGAATTGACTCGACAAAAAAGAGAACACGGCGTCGAACGCGATCATTGTAGAGAATCGGCTCACAATCGCGTACTCTGTTCGACATGCGTTGCTGAAGGAAAGCCGCGACGCCGTCGGGGACGATGACATGAAGCTCTCGTATGGCAAACTGGGGTGCTATTGCCGAGACGCTGCCGGTGCATTCGTTCGGGCGGCCGGCGCATTCGTCTATCCGCCCTCGTGCCCCTGTTGTGGTGCCGACGAAACCACGCGAAACGCGGATCCCGCCCTGTGCGCGACGTGCTCAGGAGCGATGTTGAATGCCGAGGGACCATCCTGCCAGAAGTGTGGTGCTCCCGTGGGCCCATTCCTCGATACCAAAAACGGTTGCGTCCACTGTCGCGACGACTCGTTTGCCTTCGAGACCGTGCATCGTGTCGGACGGTACGAGGGCCTGCTGCGTGAACTGTGCCTGAGAGCCAAGGGCTCCCAGGGCGAAACGCTGGCAGCGGCCGGGGCAGGTCTTCTCTGGGAACAGTCGAGAACGGCGCTTGAGCAAACCGACGTCGATGCAACGCTCGCCGTGCCCCAACATTGGACGCGGCAATTCCGACGCGTGCACAACCCCTCGCAAACGTCGGCCCATGTGTTGGCGCGCCGCTTGAAAGTTGAATTTCTCGGACCTATACTTCGAAAGGTCCGCCGGACAGCGGCTCAGGCGTCCCTCTCGCATGCAGAACGACGAAAAAATCTGCGTGGAGCGTTTCGGGTCGGCAGGACGGCCCGGTTGTCTGGACGGACGGTACTGCTTGTCGACGATGTGTTAACGACCGGCACCACCGCGAACGAAGTGTCGAAGGTCTTGCGGCAAGCTGGTGCCAAGCGGGTGATCGTGGCGGTGCTGGCACGAGGTTTGGGACGCCCGCGAACGTCCGTCAAGGGCTCCGGCTCGTCCGTGACGAGCGATCGTGATTCACCGGCTTGAGAGACGTGTGGGGTATGGAAAAAAACGCGAACCCGCCGTCACCCACCGACGCACCAGCTCCCAAGAGAACGAAACGATCGGCGGCGAGCCAATTCTTTCTGCGCGGGCTGGCCATCAGTCTGCCGCCCGTGCTCACGCTGGTCATCCTCATCTGGATCGCCCAGGGAATGTACGGATACGTCATCCGGCCTGCAAGCACAACCGTTCAATATGTCATTGCTCTGTTCATCGAGGACACGCGGCCTGTCAACGAATTGTCTGCACTCAAAGACGGACCCTCGCTGCCATACTGTGGGCAGAAATATGTTGTAACCAATGAACTGTCGGCTTCCAAACAGGGCGGTGCACCGTCGATATCGCCCGAGTTCCTTCTTGAGGAAGTCTACGTACCATTCGGTGACGAAGCGGTGCCCTACAAGCATTACGCGGCCGTCGCGAAGCGTGTCGGTCCGAATGCGATGCCCTCGTCGGTGCTCGGCGTGTACATGCAGTTGGTCACAATTCAATACTTCGGCAACCTGATTGGCCTGAGTGTTGCCGTCATCCTACTGACGGGCACGATCATCTATTTCATCGGGCGGATTGTGACCGCGCGGCTGGGGGCCTGGACCGTGAACAAAGTTGAAACGTTGGTCCTCGCCAGACTTCCCGTGATCAGCAACGTCTATTCCTCGGTCAAACAAGTCACCGATTTCCTGTTTACGGAACGAACCGTCGAGTATAACCGTGTGATCGCGCTCGAGTATCCGCGGCGCGGCATCTGGTCGCTAGGCTTCGTGACCAGCGACAGTATGTTGGACGTGACGATGGCCGCCGGGGAGCCGTTGTTGTCCGTTCTGATGCCCACCTCACCGATGCCGATGACTGGCTTCACCGTGAGCGTGCCTCGCCGCGATGTTGTCGATTTGAACATCACGATCGATCAGGCGTTCCAGTTCTGCCTTTCGTGTGGCGTGCTGGTTCCCGCTCAGCAGATGGTCACACCCGAACTTCTGCAACAGCAGTTCGCAAAACAGATCGCCGAGCGGATGCTGCCCGGCGGGCCGGCAGCTGCAGCGCATCCTGCTTCGCCCGACAATGAGGCCGAGAACCGCCACGACCAGCGGCCGAGCCAAACGCCGTCTCTCCCTCGGCCAAGTGAAGACGAGGAATCGTCGTGAGCGGCAAACCGATTCGGATCGCCACCCGGGCGAGCCGTCTGGCGCTCTGGCAGGCTCATCACGTCGCGCAGTTGCTAAAAGATTCGGGTACCGAGCGGCCGGTCGAAATCGTTCACATCTCAACGGCCGGCGACCGCGATCGCAGCGAGCCTCTTTCAAAACTGGGCGGGCAGGGGGTCTTCACCCGCGAAGTGCAGCGAGCGCTCTTAGATGGCCGAGCAGATGTCGCTGTCCATAGCCTCAAAGACCTGCCGACCGAGCACGAACCGGGATTGACGCTGGCGTCCGTGCCGAAACGTTCTTCACCATTCGACGCGCTTGTCTGGCCGGCATCGGCGCAGATCGATGCCATCGAAGACCAGCACCAGGCGATCGATTTGCTACCAAACGGGGCTCGAATCGGCACAGGCAGCCCGCGGCGAGCCGCCCAGCTGCTCAATCATCGCTCCGACTTTGAGATTTGCGAAGTCCGGGGCAACGTCGAGACGCGGCTGGCGAAACTCGACGAGGGGCAATACGACGCGCTAGTGCTCGCCTGCGCCGGGCTGAGTCGACTGGGACTCGAAGAACGTGTGGGCGTCGTGCTTTCACCGCCGCTCATGTATCCGGCCGCAGGCCAGGGTGCGCTGGGAATCGAATGCCGGGCCGACGATCAGGAAACCGTCGCTCTGTTGGCCGCAATCGATGATCGCTCCGCGCAGTGCGCAGCGCGGGCAGAACGCCGCGTACTCTCGGCTCTACGGGCCGGATGCCACGCCCCGCTGGGAACGTCCACGTCAATCGACGGCAGCGAACTGACGCTGGAAGCAGTCGTGCTAAGCCAAGACGGCCGCGAGCGGCTCACCGCCCGGAGTACCGGTGCCTGCGACGATCCGGAATCGATCGGCGACAATGTTGCCGCCGAACTCCGCTCGCAAGGCGCTGACAGGCTCGTCGAACAGGCCCGCTAAGAACCACACCGAACTTCGATCATCCGGTCAATACGCGTAGAAGCCCTGGCCTGTTTTGCGGCCGAGCTGACCGGCGTCGACCATTCGCACCAATAGCGGGCAGGGACGAAACTTCGGATCGCCAATTTCCTGGAACAGCACCTGCATAATCGAAAGACAGACGTCCAGACCGATCAAGTCGGCTAGTTGCAGCGGACCCATCGGATGATTGCAGCCGAGCTTCATCAGCGAGTCGACGGTTGCCGCATCGGCGACGTTCTCTTGAAGTGTGAAGGCGGCTTCGTTGATCATCGGCATCAGCACGCGGTTTACGACGAAACCTGGTGCATCGGCCACGGCGAACGCCTGCTTGCCCATCTGTTCGGCGAGCTGCTTCGTCTGTTCGACGGTCTCCTCGGACGTCCGTAGGCCTCGCACGATCTCCACTGGCTGCATGATCGGCACGGGGTTGAAGAAGTGCATGCCGACGACCTTTTCGGGACGCTGCGTAACTGCGGCGAGCCGGGTGATCGAAATGCTTGACGTGTTGCTGGCCAGAATGACCTCGGGCCGGACGATGCTGTCGAGTTGTTGGAAGATGCCCGCTTTGAGTTCCTGAATTTCGGAGACCGCTTCGATGACGAATTCGGCGTTTTCGACGGCGCCTTCGAGGTCAGCGTGCCAATGAATGTTCGCGAGTGCATCCGCGGGATCGTTCAAATCGATCTTACCCCGCTTGATTGCTTTCACCAGCGATGCCTCAATCTGCGCCTGAGCGATCTCGCGCTGCTCCGCAGACGGTTCGGCTGCATGCACGCTGATGCCGCGCACGGCGGCGATTTCGGTGATTCCCCGGCCCATTGTGCCGGCGCCGATGACAGCGATGGTTTTGACGCTCACAGTTTCGCCCCCTAAGAATTCGCCCGCTCCACGATCATCGCCACCGCGTTGCCACCGCCGAGGCAAAGTGTTGCCAGTCCACGTTGTAATTTCCGCCGGTCGAGCGCCGCGAGAAGCGTGACAAGAATTCGCGCGCCGCTGGCGCCGATCGGGTGCCCCAGCGCGATGGCTCCGCCATGAACGTTGACCCGTTTGCGATCGATGCCAAGTTCATTGATGCAGGCAACCATCTGTGATGCAAAGGCTTCGTTGATTTCGAACAGATCGATGTCGTCGACGCCCAAGCCGGCTTTCTGGAGCACGTCTCGCACGGCTGCCACTGGTGCAATGAACAAGTCGCGTGGCTCGGTGCCACTGGTTGCGCTGGCTACGATCCGTGCCTTGAAGGGTGATCGGCACCCGGCAGCGGCCGCTTCATCGCCAACGACGACGGCAGCGGCGCCATCGCTGAGCGTGGATGCATTCCCAGCGGTCACCACACCCGATTCGGCAAACGCCGGTCTTAAGGCGGCCAGGCTTTCGGGCGTTGTCTCCGGTCGCGGTCCCTCGTCGGCGTCGATCGTTACTTCTTCGCGTTTCTGTCGCACGACAACCGGAACAATTTCATCGGTGAAGGCTCCCTCGGCGATGGCGCGAGCGGCCGACTGTTGGCTTTCAGCTGCGAACTTGTCGAGCTCGTCTCGGGAGAGGCCGAACCGTTCGGCCGTGTATTCGGCGTGTAAGCCCATGTGTTTGTCTTCGAAGGCGCACCACAAGCCGTCGAGCAGCATGGCATCCTTCAATTCGACGTCGCCCAGTTTCCAGCCGTCACGCGCGCCGCGCGCGAGATGCGGTGCGCGCGACATATTTTCCATGCCACCGGCGACAACGAGCTTCGCATCACCGGCTCGGATTGCCTGCGCGGCGAGCATTGTTGCTTTCAGACCGGAACCACAGACCTTGTTCACGGTGAGAGCGGCGACCGAACTCGGCAGCCCCGCTTCGAGCGCCGCCTGCCGCGCGGGAGCCTGCCCGAGACCGGCCGAGATGACGTTGCCCATAATGACTTCGTCGACGTCTTCGGGAGCCACGCTCGCGCGGATGAGGGCCTCCCGAATGGCGATCGCGGCGAGGTGCGGTGCGGGAAGATCTCGATACGCGCCGAGAAATCTTCCAATCGGAGTCCGCGCGCCGGCGAGAATCCAAGCGTCAGACATGGGATCAGTCCTCTTGTTGCGTTAGGCGGCGAGGCGCTCTGAATCACCGTCAATGCCATTCTGGCCGATCGATCACTACGGCATCGAACAACAGCGTGTCAGCTTTCCGATCGACGATTCCACACGCCGGTCACACCAACCGAATTGGCACGTTGGCCACTGCCAAATGATCGTCGCACGCGGTCGAGAACTCAAGCCATTATCCGCTAATCGCTCGGTTCCCCGTCCATACTCGAAACAGCCCACTTCGCCGACGGCAGCGGCCGGGCGTTGTCGGTGCTTGAGTTTGTCGGGAGCCACCGATACCTTGGGAGGTTGACGGTTCCGAGCATTTGATCAGGGAGAGGCAGCATGTCGCGTTGGCAGTTCGGCTCGTACGCTCGTCGGTTCGGTTTTGGTGGTCTCGTGTTGGTCGGCCTGACCTACTTGGCATGCAACGCGCAGCCGGCCGGTGCTGAAGAATGGGCTCAGTTTCGGGGTGCGAACGCGTCGGGTGTGTCGCAACAAAGTAAGAATCTGCCGGTCAAGTTTTCGCACGAAGAAAAGGTGCTGTGGTCGGCTGAACTGGGCGAGGGGATCGGTTGTCCGATTGTCTCAGGGGGACGCGTCTTTTCGACGTCGATGGTGGGTGATGAGACATTTGCCGTCTTCTGTTTCGATGCCGCTTCGGGCGAGACGCTTTGGAAGAAGGAACTCGACACCGGGCCGCTGCCGGCCATTATGCCGCCGAACACACAGGCCTCGAGCACCCCCGCCGCTGACGGCGATCGTGTGTATGTCTACTTCAGCACGTTGGGAATCATGGCTTTCGACGCGGCCAGCGGCGAACGGCTGTGGACGACGCCTGTTTCTCTGCCGTTTTACTTACTCGGCTGGGGAGCCGCCCATTCACCGATCATCCATGACGACATGGTGATATTTAATCAGGACGATGACCTGGCGCCATTCTTGTTGGCGCTCGACAAGTACACGGGCGAGGTCCGCTGGCGGACGGAACGTTCCGACATGCTCGCCGGCTACGCCGTCCCCGTCGTTTGCGAAGCCGACGGGCAAGTCGACATCGTGATCGCCGGCTCGGGAAAGCTTCAGGGCTACGATCCCCAGACCGGTAAGGAACGTTGGACCTGCAACACGCTGCTCAGAACGATCATGACGACCCCGGCCGTCGTCGGCGAGAAAATCTATGTTGCCGTGCAAAGTTACGGCGACACGAACCGGGTTCTCAAATACGCGCTGCTCCAATGGAAAGACACCAACCAGGACAGCAAACTCGACAAGACAGAGGTCGACGAAGCATTTTGGGAGAAATTCGACAACGGCGACAAAGACAAGGACGGGTTTCTGGTTGAGGACGAAATCGACGTCGCTTTCCAATCACCCAACAACCGCGTCGGCGGCGGCAACATCATCCAGGCCATCAAGGGGGGCGGCAAGGGTGACGTAACCAAGACACACATCGTCTGGAACCTCGACAACAAGTCTCCGTCCAACATCGCCTCGCCGCTGGTGGCATACGATCAAGTATTTGTCGTCAAGAAGGGGGGCATCTCTGCCTCATTTGATGCCGAAACCGGCGAAACGCGGTGGATGAAAAAGCGAATTCGCAACCTGGGGAATTACTATGCGTCACCGATTGCCGGCGACGGGAAAATCTACGTCACAGGCGAAAACGGTTTTATCGTCGTCCTCTCGAATGAAGGTCCTAAGCCGAAGGTTCTTGCGAAGAACGACATGGGCGAACCGTGCATCGCCACCCCGGCGATCGCTGACGGACGAATTTTCGTGAGAACGCTCAACAAACTGTACTGCTTCTCCGAAGAAGCCCAGTAAGCCGGTAATCCGTAAGCCGGTAAATGGTGCGTTGCCTGAAAAATGTAGCGCGACGCATGTGCCGCCGGGTCTTGCGAGACGAAATCCCACCGGATCAGCCACAGGAATGAAATCGCTATGAGAACGCCCGCGCTGATGCCCAAATGTTTGCCCGTATTGGTTCTGTTGTCGATGACGTTGTTGGCCGCCGCTGTCGGCCCTGTCGAGGGAGCACAACGCGTCGACATCGTCGTCGGCGCCGATGCCCCCAGTCTCGAACAATTCGCCGCCCGCGAGTTGCAGTCACAGTTCAAGCGGCTCTTCGACGCAGAGATCACGCTCGGCAACTCGGCTCCCGCAGCGTCCGGAAACCTCGTCCTCGTGGGAAGCCCAACCACCAACCCGGCTCTCAAGGCGTCCGTCGGCAAGAACTTTCCGAAACTCTCCGAACAGGGAATCGCTCTAAAGAGTTTTCAAAACGGTCAGCAGTCGGGCATCGTCGTCGGCGGTGGTAGCCCCGTTGCCACGCTGTGGGCCGCTTACGAGCTGGGACATCGATTCGGCATCCGCTATCTGTTTCGCGGTGACATCTATCCCGGCTCGAAGGTCGCTCTGAAACTCGGTGGCTTCGACATCGTTCAGGAACCGACGCTCAAGCTACGCACCTGGCGAACGGTGAACGACTTCGCCATCGGCCCGGAGTCATGGCCATTGGCCGATCATCAGAAATTCCTGAAGCAGTTGGCCAAGATGAAGTTCAACCGGGTGATGATCTCCGTCTACCCCTGGCAGCCGTTCGTGCACTACGAATTCGGCGACGTCAAGAAGCAAACCGCCATGTTGTGGTTTGGAGAGAAGTATCCGGTCGACGGCGACACGCCCGGTCGCGCCGCCTTCGGTGGTGCAAAGCACTTCGAAAACCCCGACTTCGCGGGCAAGACAACGTACTCTGAAATGGTCGCCGCCGGAACCGAACATCTGCGGGGCATCATCGCCGCGTCGCACGAATTGGGCATGTCGGTCGGCATTTCCATCTCGCCGCTCGAATTTCCACGCGAGTTCGCCGCGATACTCCCCGGAGCGAAAGTGGCCACCGGGCTCAAGAATCTGACCGTCACGCCCGGCGCGCAGCAGGACCCGCACGATAAGACGTTGAGCGGCCTGTTGAAGACGAAAATCCGGGCTTATCTCGATACCTACCCCGAAGTCGACGCGCTGTATCTGACGATGCCCGAATTCCCCGAATGGCACGAGCATGCCGAAGCCGCCTGGAAGGAACTTGGACAGGGAAGCAAGGCAAGCCTGGACGAACTCGTCGAGGCGGCCCGCAACCGCAACCTGATCGCATCAGGAGAACGCGGCGAACAGTCCGTTAAGGGAAACCTCGTTACGCTGGCGCTACTCAATAGGCTGCTTTCAGACCCGGCGCTGCTCACTATCAGTGGGGGCCGAAAGGTGAAGCCGGTGATCTCAAGTGTCGATCCGGCACTATTCGGTGTTCTCGATCGAGTCATCGCCGACGGCCACTCGGTTCTGCACTTCATCGACTACACGGCTCGACGCATCGTCGAGAACGGGGAACTGCTCGAGCGCGTGCCGGCCGACAAGGTGCCCAGCAGCCTGATTCTCACGTTGGCAGATGACAACGTCGGCATCCTGTCGCAGTCGGCGACGCGGCGGATCGGTACGCTGGTTACAGCACTTCAAAAGAATGGCTGGCAGGGTTTTTCGACCCGCTATTGGCTTCCGGCGGAACTTGATGCCACCGTGCATTATCTTTCGCGAGCCGCCTTTGACCCCAGTGTGACCGTCCGTTCGGCGCACGACGATCTGTTCGTCGCGATCACGGGGAAACAATCGGCCGCAGATCGGTTGTGGCTCTGCTTCGGTCACATCGAAGCGGCAACCGAGTTGATCGACGAAAACGACCTTGGGTTTGCCTTCCCCGTGAAGGGCATGCTGATGCGGCATTATCGGTCCGACCCCGCACCCGAATGGTGGGCCGCCGCCATCGAGCACTACACGCAGGCGATGATCGAGCTGTATCGCAGTCACGATGCCGTCGAACCCCGCGCGCGTCCGCTGTTGTATTATTACGCCAAACGCAGCGAATACGTGCTCGACTATTTCAACAGCGTCAAGTCGCTCAGAGAATCGGCGATTGCCGGCAAGCAAGGGCAAGGCGAGCAGGCGATCGAACACATCGAGCAAGCGGTCGAGTCGATGTATAACGCCATCGATACGCTGGGTGACATCGCCCGCGATCAGAGCGATCGCGGCTTGATCGCCGTTCTGAACGCTTACGGCTACCGTCCGCTTCTCGCCGAGTACGAACGGATGCTCGACGCCGAAGATTCCAAGTAGCGCCCGTTCGCTCGTGCCGCGTGACAGTCAACTTAAGGGAACCGTAACACGATGTCTGAGCCGCTCGTCTTTTTGAACCATGAAATGGTGCCGGCATCAAAGGCGCACCTGCAAATCTATGACGCCGGCATCGTGATGGGCGCGACGGTAACCGAGATGATCCGCACGTTTCGCAAGCAACTGTATCGTCTCGAAGATCATCTCGATCGGTTTGCTCGCTCGCTGAACTATGTGCGGTTCGACGTCGGCACGTCGATGCAGGAATTCGCTGACAACTGCCGGCAGCTCGTCCAGCACAACGCGGGACTGATCGATGATGAGGACGAGTTGGGTCTGGTCCTGTTTGCAACGGCCGGCGAGTATCCGACCTATGTCGGAAGCGCCGGAGCGACGGCCCGTAACACGCCGACGCTCTGCGCGCACACGTTCCCCATGCCGTTCGAGTTATGGGCGGACAAGATGCGGACCGGTCAGCATCTCGTCACACCCTCCATTCGCCACGTGCCGCCGCAGTGCTACGACCCCAACATGAAGTATCGCAGCCGCATGCACTATTATCTTGCCGACCAAGAAGCGAAACTCGTCGCGCCGGATGCGATCGCGCTATTACTCGATTTGGACGGCAACGTGACCGAAACGAGCGGCGCGAACTTCTTGATTGTCGACAGGGGGACGATCGTGGCGCCGACGCTCAGGAACACGTTGGGGGGCATCAGCAGAGCCGTCATCAGCGAACTCGCCGGAGACCTGGGAATACCGTTCGAGGAGCGCGATTTTCAGGTGTTCAATGCCGTCAACGCGGACGAGGCGTTTACGTCCACGACGCCCTACTGCGTGATGCCGGTCACGACAATCAACGGCGTCTCGATTGGTGACGGTAAGCCGGGACCCGTCTGGAGACGGCTCATCGACGCTTGGAGCAAGATCGCGGGGCTCAATATCGAGCGACAGATTCTGGACGGGGCGGAACGGCGGCTCGCAGCGCGAACGGGCTGAACGCGACGCGCGTGCATTGTGACCGATGGACGGATGGTTCTTCTCAAAGTGATCGGTCGAGGCGTCACGTCTTCTAATCTGTGTGGCGTTTCGGGATTTTTCATATCGATTTGGCGGACTTAGGGACATCCATGTCAGACAAGATTGACGTGCTGGTCATCGGCGCCGGTTCGATAGGCGAGCGGCATATCCGGTGCTTTCAGAATACTCACCGAGTGAATGTTTCGGTCTGCGAGACGAACGCCGATGTTCGGCAGCGCGTGGTGAGCGAGTATGGGCTCAGCCACGCTTTTTCCGATTTCGATGAAGCGGTCGCGCACGGTTTTCAAGCCGCCGTCGTATGTACGCCGGCGCAACTACACGTGCCGATGGCCACGCGATTGGCCGAGGCCGGCATGCACGTGCTCATCGAAAAGCCTCTCAGTACGAGTCTCGACGGACTCGATGGGCTCAAGAAAGAGGTGACGGCTCGGGGGTTGGTGGCGGTGGTTGCCTACGTTTATCGCTCGAACCCGGTTCTCGCGTCGATGCGGGCGGCACTCGCGGACGGGCGTTTTGGCAAGCCTCTTCAGTTGATCTACACCGGTGGCCAGAATTTTGGCTTCTATCGTCCCGCGTATCGGGAGATTTATTTCAACGATCACCGTACCGGCGGTGGAGCGATTCAGGATGGACTAACGCACGTCGTGAACGCGGGCGAATGGCTCGTCGGCCCAGTCACAAGATTGGCCGCTGATGCCGAGCACAAATTGCTCGAAGGGGTTGACGTTGAAGACACGGTGAATGTCATCGCGCGTCACGGCGACGTTCTTGCCAGCTACGCCATGAATTTGCACCAGGCGCACAATGAGCTGACTGTCACGGTGATCTGCGAACGGGGGACGGCTCGTTTCGAGGCACACGAGCAGCGCTGGCGCTGGAAAATGGATCCCGAAAGCGACTGGCACAACGAAGCCTCTGAGCCGATCGAGCGTGATACGACGTTCGTGATCCAGGCCGATGCCTTTCTCGACACGATTGCCGGAACCGCCGAGCCGTTGTGTACACTCGATGAAGGCATCCAAACACTCCGCGTGAATCTGGCCATTCTCCGGGCCGCCGAAACGGGCCGGTGGCAAACGGTATAGGAATGATGATGAGCCAAGGACGGCGCATCGCTAACGACGTGTCGAAAGGACAGTGTCTGTGCGGCCGTCAGACTTCAAACGTCTGATACAACTCTGGTATCACCGGGTCGACGTCGCAGTAGTCGCGGATCGTGGCGGCCAGTGCCTGGGCCGACTCGGTTTCGCCGTGGACGAGAAACGCCTGGCCCACGCCCGTCTGTGACGCGAGATGTTCGTACCACCATTTGAAGTCTTCGACGTCGGCGTGAGCCGAGAGGCCGTTAAGCGTTTCGACCTTGGCCTCCAGCGGAAGCACTTGGTCGAAGATGCGGACCTTGGGTTGCCGTTCGACGATCCTGCGTCCCAGTGTGTGTTGTGCTTGAAAGCCGATGATCACGATCGTGTTGCGCTTGTCGCCGACCGCATTCTTGAGATGATGGCGCACGCGGCCGTTTTCGCACATGCCGCTGGCCGAGATGACCACGAACGCTCCCTTCTGACGGTTGAGCGCGATACTTTCCTGACGCGACTGCACGTATTCCAAGCCGGGAAAGTCGAACAGGTCGTCGTCGGTGGCCAACACGCGCTGCGCCTCGTCATCCATAATGTGTTGATGCCGGCGGTAGACGTCGGTGAGCCGGTTCGAAAGCGGGCTGTCGACGAAGACGGGAACCGGCGGCAGCGCTCCCTCTTGGGATAGTTCGTTGAGGAAGTAGATGACCTGCTGCGTTCGACCGAGGCTAAAGGCGGGAATGATCACCCGGCCACCGGACGCGTGGGCATCATTAATGATTCGTAGCAGTGCAGCCTTGATGTCGGCCGGAGGCGGATGGACGCGGTTGCCGTAGGTCGATTCACCGATGAGCACGTCGCAGCCGCCGATCGGCGTCGGGTCCCTAAGTAAGGGTAACCCCCGTCGTCCCAGGTCTCCTGTGAAAACGACGCGCCGCGCATCGCCCCGGTCGTGAATTTCCATTTCTACGATGGACGAGCCCAGGATGTGCCCGGCGTCGGAAAACCGCAGCCGAAACTCGGGCGACAACTCGTGCCACTCGTCATATTCGAGCGTTTCGAACTGCTTGGCCACGTCCCGCGCGTGCTGTTCGTCGTAGAGTGGTTCGATGGGTGGGTGCCCTTCGGTGGCGTGCTTCTCCAAGTACCGCGCGTCTTCTTTTTGAATCCGCGCGCTATCGAGCAGCATGATTTCGGCGACGTCGGCGGTGGCCGGCGTGCAGAAAACCGGCCCTCGAAAACCGGCCCGATACAACCCCGGGAGATTCCCCGAATGGTCGATGTGTGCGTGAGAAAGAACAACGGCATCGAGATTGCCGGGATCGCAGCGGAACGATTCGTTCTTCTTGCGGGATTCCTTTCGCCGGCCTTGAAAGAACCCGCAGTCGAGCAGAATCCGCAGGTTGGCCGTTTCGATCAGATGCTGGCTTCCGGTGACTTCACCGGCCGCACCGAGAAAAGTGATCTTCATCAACCTGCTCAATTCCGGCTGCCGCCGGCGGCCCGCGAGATGTAATACAATAACGTCATCACGGCCTGCAATGTGGCCGCCACGTACGTCCACGCGGCCGCGTTCAGCACACTCCTCACGGCCGCCGCGCCGTTTCCATCGACGATATTGTATTCAGTCAGCATCGCTTTTGCACGGTTGCTGGCGTCGAATTCGACCGGCAGGTTCACCAATTGGAAGAACACGAAAGCGGCGAAGGCGATGATTCCCGCCCAAAGGAAAAACTTGCCGAAGAATATTCCCATGATGATCAAAATCATCGCGGCGTTTGATCCGAACATGGCGGCGGGAACGGCGGCACTGCGAATGGCCAACGGCATGTAGCCGCTGGCGTGCTGCAGGGCGTGTCCCGCTTCATGAGCGGCGATGCCGACCGATGCGGCGGAGTGATTGTGATACACGTCCGAACTGAGCCGCAGCACGCGGTGCCGGGGATCGTAGTGGTCTGACAGCGTTCCGTGCGTCTCCTCGATGTTGACATCGTGGCAGCCGGCTTGATCGAGCAAGTAGCGCGCGGCGGCGGCCCCGCTGAGTTTTGCGTCGACGCGCATCGCCCGCGCATAGGTCGACTTGACGCGGAACTGCGCCCAGATCATGAGCGCGATCGCGGGAGACACAAACAACAGATACTTCGGGTCGAACCAAAACATGTCGTACTCCTGTGGCGGGTTGCTCCGCGCCACGTATACTGAGCTGTTGTGAAGCCCTCTGGCGGGAGACGTTCAAGCCGTATTTGCGAGGCGAAAGCCCGCCATAGCCGGGCGTGAGTTTGCTTTCAATAGGTCAAAAAGGGCCAAAGATTCGTCTCGGGAATTCTTACCGATCGCGTCAAAAATGCAAGGGCCGTTCGCTCATCGGAAAGTGTCTCCACAGGTCGTTCTTCGCCGATTTCGGGCGAATATTGGCCGATTTTGCCGACGATTTCACAGAAAGTCGTCCGCCGGAATTGAGAATCAGAACCGTCCTCGGCACACTGGACAACGTTCTAGAAAGCTTCCCGGCCGACAGTGGACACGTCGCGTTTCGCGCGCGGCGGACGTCTGCTTTTCGGCACTGACGTCGATTGCAAAAAAACGCCACCTCATTCGATACAACCACACGCTCACCAACACTACGAAAGACGACCATGCGAATTTGCCGTTACGAACATCAGGGAACAACTTACATCGGATTCTATGACGAACAGGCCGTCATCTCGTTGGCCCAAGCCGCCGGGGCGTGTGGTGTCAATCTGCCGGACGAAAATTGCCTGTTGGCTTACGTGACCAACGGCAGCGCGCGATCGGCGACCAAGGAGCTCGAAACGAAGCTGTCGACGATTTCCGATGGCGACCGGCAGGCGTTGGGCGTTCCCACGGCGGACGTCTCGTTGCTGGTGCCGGTTCCCGCGCCCAGCAAGCTCCTGCTGCTGGCGGGGAACTATTCGAAGCACATCGAAGAAGGGGGTGGCAAGGCGGAAGAACGGGCGCGGACGTTCCCCTACATCTTCATGAAGCCCCCGCTCACGACGCTCACCCATCCCGGCAAGCCGGTGAGAATTCCCGAAGTCAGCCCCGATCACATCGACTGGGAGTTGGAACTGGGCGTGATCATCGGCAAGCAGTGTCGGCATGTGACCGAAGCCGATGCCCTTGATTACGTCGCCGGTTACACGGTCGTTAACGACATCTCGGACCGGAAGTTCCGTCCGAATCCTTCCCGCGCCCAGCGCGAAAAAGACGGCTTCTTCGACTGGCTGCACGGCAAATGGCACGACACGTTCTGCCCGATGGGGCCGGCCGTGCTGCCCGCCGACGAACAACCCGATCCACAAACGCTCGGCATGACACTCAAAGTGAACGGTCAGATCGAACAAGACGCGTCGACGGCCGAGATGGTGTTCCCCGTGGCGGCAATCGTCGAGTTCGTGTCGAGTATCGTCACGCTCGAGCCGGGCGATATCATTTCAACGGGAACCCCGTCGGGGGTTGGCTCGGCCAAGGGAAAGTTCCTCAAGCCGGGCGACGTTCTCGAAGCCCAGATTGAGAACATCGGCGTGCTGACGAATCTGGTGGAATAGAGCAGATTGCTCTATCAGGTGGCCGCGAGAAAGTGACTTCGCACTCGAAAACCAAACCCCCGCGAGCCGGAACCGGGAATGAGAAAGGGTAAGTTTCTCCAAGCCGCGCATGACCATCCAGCGGAAACTGTCGCTCTACTCGAACTCGCCTTCCTGCATGTCGAGTTGTCGCATTTTGCGGTACAGGTTTGAGCGATGCAGGCCCATCAAGCGGGCGGCTTCGCTCATGTTGCCTTTGACTCGTTTAATGCAGCGTCGAATGTATTCCTGTTGAAACTGTTTCGTCGCTTCGCCGAGACCGATGTCGAGCGATGGTTCGCCGCCGGCTTCCCTCTCGGGGCTAAGAATAAAGGCCAAGTCATCAGCTTCGACCTTCTCGCCGGCGGTCAGGAACGCGACCCGTTCCATCAGATTTCTCAGTTCCCGCACGTTGCCCGGCCAACTGTGGGCCTGCAAGCGCCGGCGGGCTTCGGCGGATAGCTTAAGCGCCGGGCGGCGGGCCTGAACACAGAATGGACGCAGAAAGTGTTCGGCCAGCGGGAGAATGTCTTCGGGCCGTTCTCGAAGCGGCGCGAGCTGTTGCGTGACGACGCTCAAGCGGAAGTAGAGGTCTTCACGGAATTTCTTTTCCTGGACTGATTGGACCAGGTTGGCGTTGGTGGCGGCAAGAATTCGGACGTCGATGGGGATCGTCTGCGAACCGCCGACCCGCGTGATGACTTTCTGCTCGAGCACACGGAGCAGCTTGGCCTGTCCGCCGACGCTCATGTCGCCGATCTCGTCGAGGAACAGCGTGCCGCCCTCAGCCAACTCGAATTTTCCCGCGCGGGTTTCGTGCGCGTCGGTAAACGATCCTTTTTCGTGACCGAACAATTCGCTCTCGAGCAGCGTCTCGGAGAGGGCCGCGCAGTTGACGGCGATGAAGGGATTGGCAGCCCGCGACCCACGAAAGTGCAATGACTGAGCGACAACTTCCTTTCCGGTTCCGCTTTCTCCTAGGATCAACACCGGCAGGTCGGTTTCCGCGAGCCTTTGAATGGTTCCCCGCAAGGCGACGATCGCCGGGCTCTCGCCGATAATCTGCACGCCCTGCGTCACGTGTTCGGCGAGTTGTTCCCGGCTGCGGATGAGTTGCTCGCGTTCCCGCGTGTTGAGAATGGCGATGGCGGCTTGCACGCCCAGTTGTGTGAGACTTTCCTCGTCATCCTCGGTGAATGGGCCTTCGTTTTTGTTGATAACCTCGAACGCGCCGATGAGTTCACCCTCGCCATCGACCAGAGGGAAACACAAGAGATTCCGCGACGTATAACCGCTCAACTCGTCGACGTCCTTGTTGAAGCGGGCATCTTCGTAGCAGTTGTCGACGCGGGCAGACTTGCTCGAATGGATGACCTCGCCGACGACGCCCTTGTTGTCGGGCAGCCGGAGCGTGTTCCCCTCGACGCCCAGAGCCGGGCACGCAACGACCTCGCTGCGGTCCTTGTCCCAAATGAAGATGCTGGCCCGGTCGCATTCGAGCAGCCGAGTCGCTTCGTTGGCGATCAACTCCAACAACGGCTCAGTCTCGCGCATGTTGGCGAATGACGAAGCGATGTCGAGAGTGCTCCGCAAACGATCGATGCGCCGTGCATCGTCTGCGGTCTTGTCGATGATGCTCAAGCAATGTGTCAGTGCGCGGCCGACACCCACGGCCCACGGAACCGATGATTCAGAAAACGCTGTCCCCGCCAACACCAACAACCGTTGTCCTTGGTTTCCGGGGCCCAGAGGTACCGCCACCACGCTCCAGTTGGAGGGATCGTCGCACGCGGTGTGGCCGGCCGCTTCGCGATCGAGACAGTCTTCTAAAAACCGGTAGGGGAGATCGCGAATCGAGTGACGGCCGAACTGAACGCTGGTCTTCCACTCGGGCGTTCGGCAAATTACAGCCGCCCAACGGGCTGAGAATTCGGCTGCGATTTCCGGCAAGAATTTCTCCAGATACTCGGACGAATCTGACGGTTCGGACGCCGATTGCAACAGCCGGTCACCGAGCCGAATGAAGCCGGGACCATCATCCTGCCGCGAGAACCAGGGCGATTCCGCCCATTTCATCAATTCGACGCTGGACATCTCACATGCTCCGGCTAGACCATGTCTAGTTTTGCTTTAGCGCCTTGCGGCGCGATTGAATAGGGGAAGACGAGCGTTTGAGTCGTTGTCGTTTTGTTGAACGCGGCCAAAAAAGGTGCACCATTCGCTTCAGGACCACAGATCGATGGGTCGTGCGTATTCAAAATGACTTACCCGATCGCGCCAACGTGCGGCGATAATGATAGGCGGATCGTGTCATAATGACAACACTCGCCGCCTACATGAGCGAAATCGGCGTCGGTCGCTACCAGTTCGCAACCAGCTCCGGTAGCCTATGGGAACGACCGTTGATGAACGGTCATTCGAGCCAATCGGTCATTAGCCGACAGCCAGACGGGACGGACGAGGGTCGTTTTTTCGGTCTGCCCTCAGCCTACAAGACGGTTGGGTGCGCTGGGTCTCGCCGCTCATTCAATGACGAGGCGACCCGGCGTACGACGCGGACGAGTGGCCTGCGAAGAACAAAACCGACCGGCAATCAGCACGTCATACCTCACGAGTGTCGAAAGTTTCTCCCATGAATCAGCAGCTCAACAAATTCAGCGCCCGCGTGACTCAGCCTCGTTCGCAGGGCGCGTCGCAAGCCATGCTCTACGGTACCGGCATGACCGAAGCCGACATGGACAAACCTCAGGTGGGGATTGCCAGTGTCTGGTACGAAGGCAACACCTGCAACATGCACCTCAACACGCTATCTGAGAAGGTCAAAGAAGGTGTGGAGGCGGCGGGATTGATTGGAATGCGGTTCAACACCATCGGCGTGAGCGACGGCATCTCGATGGGGACCGAAGGGATGTCGTATTCACTTCAGTCGCGCGACCTGATTGCCGATTCGATCGAAACGGTGATGGGGGGGCAGTGGTATGATGCGAACATCGCCTTACCGGGTTGCGACAAGAATATGCCCGGCTGTTTGATCGCGATGGGACGGTTCAACCGGCCGTCGATCATGGTCTACGGAGGCACCATCCGTGCCGGCTGCAGCTCGCGAAGTGACAAGCTCGATATCGTTTCGGCGTTTCAGTCGTACGGTGAGTATCTCACAAAACAGATTACCGATGAAGAACGTAAGGAAATTGTCAAACAGAGTTGTCCGGGTGCCGGTGCCTGCGGTGGCATGTACACAGCCAACACAATGTCGTCGGCCATCGAAGCCATGGGAATGTCGCTTCCTTACAGCTCGTCGACGCCCGCTGAGGACGATGGAAAATTGCAAGAATGCGTTCGCTCGGGCGAAGCGATTTTGAACCTGTTGGAGAAGGATATCAAGCCGCGCGACATTATGACACGAGCCGCGTTCGAAAACGCGATGGTCGTGACGATGGCGCTCGGCGGTTCAACGAATGCGGTGCTACACCTCATTGCGATCGCCCGCTCGGTCGACGTCGAACTGACTATCGACGATTTCCAGCGAGTCAGCGACCGCATTCCCTATCTGGCCGACCTCAAGCCCAGTGGCAAGTATGTGATGGAAGACTTGCACAACATTGGGGGAACTCCCGCCGTCTTGAAGTATCTGTTGGAGAACGAATTGGTTGACGGCAACTGCCTGACTGTGACTGGAAAAACCTTGGCAGAAAACCTCGCATCGGTTCCCGGCCTCGAAGAGGGCCAGCCGATCATCAGACCGCTCAGCGACCCCATCAAGTCGTCGGGTCACCTGCAAATTCTGCGAGGCACTCTCGCGCCCGAAGGAGCGGTCGCCAAGATTACCGGCAAGCAGGGGCTGACGTTTACCGGGCCGGCGAACGTGTTCGACTCCGAAGAGGAGATGCTCGAAGCACTCGAGCAGAAAAAGATCGCCAAGGGCGACGTGGTCATCATTCGCTATGAAGGCCCTCAAGGCGGTCCCGGCATGCCCGAAATGTTGACGCCCACTTCGGCTATCATGGGTGCCGGGCTGGGCAACGACGTCGCACTGATGACCGACGGCCGATTTTCCGGGGGATCGCACGGCTTCATCGTCGGACACATCACTCCGGAAGCGCAGGCGGGAGGACCGATCGCGCTGGTCAAGACGGGCGACTCGATCACCATCGACGTCGAAAACCGCCGGATCGACGTCGACGTCAGCGAAGAGGAAATGAACGGACGTCGGCGAGACTGGACCGCGCCCCCGTTCAAATCTACGCGAGGCACGCTTTACAAGTACATCAAGAACGTGAAATCGGCCTCGGACGGTTGCGTGACCGACGAATAGCGACACCAGCCCGTCGGCTATTCTGGGCCAACTTTCGTCTAGGTGTGACTAGCGACATTTCCGCACCATGCGCTCATATTGCGATCAAACACCGCTAAAAACGCGTCTATCCTCAGACCCATCTGTGCCATAAAATGAACGGTACCGAACGGGTCGATTCCAACCTGATGGGCAGCGTCTGCTCCCATCATTGCCGTCTCCAGGTCGTCTCGAAATCCATCACGACCGGGTTTCGAGATTGTCGCCAATCAAGGCCGAGGAAACCAACGTTGCATTCGCCCAACCGAGACTGGCGCAAGTCGATTCAATGGTTGATCGTCCTGTCTCTCGTCTGCCTATTTGGTCAGTTGAGTGCCTCGGCTTGCGCGCTGGCGGCCGGCCGGCAGCGACTTACTCGCGACCCGCTCGACAGGCATCAGCAGCAACACGCCGAGAATCACGCGCGATTCGTCAAGACGCTCGACAGCCTGGCTGCCACATGTGCAGAGAAGAACCTCGACGAGGCCGTAGTCACGGTACGATCGTTCGCCGTTCCCGTCGAATCCGATCTCACCCGGATCATGGTGCTACCCGAGGCGATGCAGCCGGAGATTCCCTCGACGCTGCCAGCGGACGATCGTTTCTGGCGACTGAAACTTCAGCAGGCGCGCCAGTCGTACGCGAAGGATCTCTATCTGCTGTCTCAACGGGCCGTCCGCACCGGGCATTTCAGCTATGCCTACCAACTAATTCGCGAGATCACTCATTTCGACCCGGATCACAAGATCGCGCGGCAACTGCTCGGTTATGTCCGCCAACGTCGAGAATGGGTCACGCCTTTCTCGCGGGAGATGGAACGTCGGAAGCGTGTGTGGCATGACAAGTTTGGCTGGCTGCCGGCGGCTCATGTGGAACGCTACGAAAACGGAGAACGTCAGTACCGGGGGCGGTGGATTTCGGCCGAGAAGGACGCCGCCCTTCGCCGAGACTTCGCCAATGCCTGGCAAATTCGCACCGAACATTACCTGGTCAAGACCAATCACAGCCTCGAACGCGGGGTCGAGGTCGCCAAACTGCTCGAAACCTATCACGACTTTTGCGTACAGATGTTCGCAGCGTTTTTTCATTCTCCCGAACAACTACAAAGATTGTTCAACGGCCGCGGAAAAGTGCTCTCGCGGAACAAGCCCTACGACGTGCACTATTACAGAACGCAAGACGAATACAACGAACGGCTGAGGACCAAGATACCACTTATCGAATACACAAACGGCTTGTATTACACGACCGATCGAACCGCCTACTTCTTCGATAAGCCGGACGAGAGTACCGATCACGTTCTTTACCACGAGGCCACGCATCAGCTGTTCTACGAGAGTTCACCCCGCGATCGGAAGATCGCCGAGAAGTCGCACTTCTGGGTCGTCGAGGGTGTCTCCTGTTATGTAGAGTCGTGTCGTCTACAGGATGGCGTCTATTCGCTCGGCGATCCCGACTTCGATCGGTTTCGCGCCGCCCGCTTTCGCCTGTTGAACGACGGATTCTACATCCCTCTCGAACGGTTCGCCTCGATGGGGCACGGAGAATTTCAAAGTGATAGCAGAAATCTCGCGAAACGCTACAGCCAAGCGGCGGGTTTGTCGCATTTCTTTATGCAATACGATGGCGGTCGGTATCGAGACGCCTTCATCGAGTATCTGTCGCAGTTATACCGAGTGAGTCCGACGCGAAATTCCCGCACCAAGTCGCTGCAAACACTCACCGGCGTCTCGCATGCCGAACTCGATGGGCAATATGCAGAGTATCTCAAACAGATGGAACGTTCCGTCGCCGGCGCTCAGTGATTGCGGAATGGCATAACGCGAAACGTTGCCAATGTGCAGCAGTTGTTCGCCATCTGTCGCCGATTTTCGGATCAACGATAAAATGGGAGAGCCAGGCCCGTTTTTTGCCGGCTTGGAGAGTTTGCCGAAGAGCGAATTCATGCGGCTCGGTGCGTGGATGTGCCAATTCCAGTGAGTTTTGTTAACATTCACGGGGAGCTCGCGCGATCTCGTTTGTAGTGCGGGCTTTTGACACTCCGACGGAGACGGTCGGGGCTCGAAAACGCGGGTCCAACGCGTGCCAGGAACGATCCAAATGCCATTCGACGTGTACCAATCCTGTCCCTGCGGAAGCGGCAAGAAGCTGAAATTCTGCTGCCAAGCCGTCGCGGCGGACATGGAGCGAGTCTCGAAATATCGCGAAAATGAACAAGACCGGTTGGCGCTTCAAGTCCTTGACGGTCTGGAAAAATCACACGCCGACAACCCCTGGGTCATCGTTAGCAAAGCCGGTTTGTTACTGAGAGATTCCCAGCCGCTCCAAGCCAAGCAGATGCTCGAGCGGCTGCTCGACGGCCAACCCGATCACACGCTGGCGATTGCCTTGTACGCGACAGCCGCGTTTGCCGCCGAGGGATACCAAGCCTCCCGCCGCGCCATTCATCGTGCGCTGCAGTTGTCGAGTGCAGCGTTTCCTTCAGTCGTCGGTGGATTGGCAATGGGCATCGCCGACGAGATGTTCAACCAGAGACGATACCTGGCCGCAAGGCAATACCTTGTGCTGGCGATGCGCGTGTTTCCCGATTCGGCCCGGCAGACCGTTTTTCAGCAGCTTCTCGAGTTCGACGGTGACGCGAACATCTCCTATCCGCTACGGAGCGCTTACCATCTTGCTCCGTATTCTGGTAGCGACGAGACCAAACGTCAGGTTCAGCAGGCGCGGGGCCTTGCCGGTATCGGGTGTTGGGGCCCGGCGGCGCGGGTTTTCGCCGATGTCGCCGATAAGGACGCCCAGAACGACCAGCTTTGGCGAAACATCGGCCTGTGCCGCGCATGGGACGGTGACAACACGGGCGCAGCACAGGCGCTGCGAAAAGCGGCCGAGCTGTCGGCTGATTTCCAAGCGGGCGTCGAATACGAGACCCTCGCCCAACTGCTCGATGAAAGCATCACGACCGATCGGGTCGATACGATCATCGTCGATCATGAGGTGAAATCGGCATCCCGGCTGTTGAGTCTGCTCGACGACGAACCACGGGCCGTTCGGCTGGAGGTCGCACCCGAACAGGGTGTCCCCTCGGCGGCCGGACAGTTCGAGCTGATCGATCGCCCGGCTGACGAAGCGGGTGATCCAAAAACGGCCAGCCTCGAATCAATCCCGACGGTCTTAGGGCGTGTCGTTGTCTTTGACGCGATCGAAAATGACGATCAATCATCCCATGCGTACCTTGTCGGCTTCGAGGGCCCGTCGCTCGACGAAGCGCGGAAACTTCTCGAGTCGGTCGCCGGGGACGAGGTTGAACGTGTCAAGCCGGATGATGAAAACGAACCGAACATGCCGATCGATTCGGTTCCGACCGAAATGTACCGGCTTCTCTGGCGTGCGCATTTCTCAGACGACGTTTCGGCCGTGCGGCGGGCAACCCTCATCCGCGAACACTGGCAGAAGGCCGTTCACAATACATGGCTCAAATCGCCTTTATCGGCCCTCGGGGGAATGACTCCCGAGCAAGCGGCTGAAGATGCATCGTTGAAACGGCAACTCACCGCCGCGGTTTATGCACTCGATTCCTATTGCGAGCAGCATCGGCATGGCTTAGAGGTCGCCGAGTTGTGGGAGCCTTTGAAACTCAAAGCCCCCGAGCCAATCGACGTCGAATCCGATGCGGCGCTGCATTCGTTCTCGGCGCTGCAATTGCACCGTCTGCCTGTCGAACAGCTCAGCGACGATCGTTTGAGTTACATTCTCAAACGGGCGCTGCTGCAACGTCATCGGGTCTTCCTCTATCGCGTGCTCGTCGAAGCAATGAAACGGCCGCAGTGCGCTGAAAAGGTCGGGCTGGCCAGTGTCTACGATGCTCTCATCACCGTATGCGACGAGTTAAACCGGCGCGGCGAGGCACTGAAATGGATCGAACAGGCCAAGGAGTTTGCCAAGACCGAGGAAAAACCGTTCGAGTTGATCTTTGGTTTGCAGATGCGGGAACTGGCGATACGGACTGAAGATCCGGACGACCCCGAGACGATTCCCTTGGTCCGCCAGATGTTGGATTACTACGGGCCCAAAGTCCCTCGTTTTGCTGAAGCGATCGGCAATCTTCTGCGTTCGCGCGGTATCGACAGTCCTGTCGAACTGTCCCAATCAACAATGGAGTCCCAGATCGGCGTCGGTGCCAAGACGTCCGGCGGCCTGTGGACGCCGAATGCCGAAACGGAACCGGAAGGCGAGAAAAAATTGTGGATCCCCGGCGATTCGTGAGTTCGCCGTCGCTCGGTTCTTGTGAACTCAACCAACGCGACAGCGGGACTTCAAGTTGTGATGAGCCGTGGGCTCGGTAGTGTGGCGGCTTGTTGAAAAAGGGTGCCACTGGCTGCTTGTCAGCCAGTGCGTACGACAGCCACCCAATAGACACGGTCAGATCAACTTCCCGTAGCACCCGTGCGCAGCCCGCATTTCGCTTTTTCAACTGACTGCTCGCGAAGGGCAGCGCCGGAGAACCTCGTCGCGGTCCGATGCTCCACGCGCGTGAAAAAATCGCTGTTTGTCTCAAAATGGGCCTATCATCAACATGCCGTCATCGTTCGCAGATGCTGAATCGGTCATGCACCGTGCCATTGAACTGGCCGCGCTGGGAGAAGGGTATGTTGAGCCGAACCCGATGGTGGGCGCGGTGCTTGTCGATGATTCTCTCAACTTGATCGGCGAAGGACATCACGAACATTTCGGCGGTCCGCACGCTGAAATCAGTGCGATCGATCGAGCGGGCGCCCGTGCAAACGGGGCAACGCTTTTCGTAACACTCGAACCCTGTTGCCATCAGGGAAAAACGGGGCCTTGTACTAAAGCCATCATCGATGCCGGCATTCGCCGTGTCGTCATCGGAATGTCCGATCCCGCCCCTCACATCGACGGTGGAGGAATCGCCGCGCTCGAGGCAGCCGGAATCGAGGTCGAGGTTGGTTTGCTAAAAGACCGAGCACGACGTCTTGCAGCTCCTTTCGTGAAGTTGTTCACGACGGGAAATCCCTACGTGATCGCCAAATGGGCGATGACCTTGGACGGGAAGATCGCGGCGCGGACCGGAGCCTCGAGATGGATTTCGAACGAAGCCTCGCGACGAGTCGTACACAAGCTGCGCGGGCGGATGGACGCGATTCTCATCGGTGCGCGCACGGCGTCCGTCGATGATCCGCTGCTCACCCCGCGCCCAGCGGGGCAGCGTACGCCGACCCGCGTCGTGCTCGACAGCCGGGCTGCGCTGTCGCTCGATTCGCAACTCGTGCGCACGCGCGATCAGTCCCCGGTGATCGTGGTCGCGTCAACCGCAGCCGACGCCGGCAACGTGCACCGACTTGAACAGGCCAGCGTCGAGGTCTTGCAGTTTGCCGGCGACGAAACCGCCACTCGAGCGGCTCAACAGATTCCCGGTCCCGCCCGTCGGCCCGGCTTAGCACAACTGCTGGACGAACTGGGCCGCCGACAGATGACGAACGTTTTGGTCGAAGGAGGCGGGCAGCTGCTCGGCGCTCTTTTCGACGCTGAATTGGTCGACGAAGTGCACGCCTTCATCGCACCGAGCGTGGTTGGCGGGCAGAACGCTGTTGAGCCGGTGGCAGGGATCGGCCTAGCGGAAATCCCTCGATTGCCGACGCTGTTGTCCCCCGAAATCGAAATTCTCGATGGCGACGTTTACATCCACGGCCCGATACGTCGTGAGACGCACGGCGAGACATAGTGTCGCGGCCTTCACTGGCTCTTACAGATAGTCGTTGATCACGTTTTCGAGCATTTCCTGCCGTCCGCTCTCATTCGCCGCCGCCTCGCCTTTTTCGAGCATGTAGGTTTCTAGTTCGGAGAAGCCGACGCTGCCGTCTTCGATCGATTTGCCGATCTCTCGATCAAAGCTGGAATACCGCTGTTTGACGAAATCGTCGAGCACACCGTCTTTGCGGATGCGGGCGGCGATCTTCAAGCCTCGCGCGAACGTATCCATGCCACCGATGTGCGCGTGGAATAGGTCGACCGGCTCAAAGCTCTCGCGGCGAACCTTGGCGTCGAAGTTCACGCCGCCGGGGGCGAGGCCTCCCTGATTGAGAATTGCCAGCATGCACTGGGTCGTGAGATAAACGTCGGTCGGAAACTGGTCGGTGTCCCAGCCGAGCAGCAGGTCACCCGTGTTGGCGTCGATACTGCCGAGTGCATCCTGAATCGATGCGTAGGTCAATTCGTGCATCATCGTATGTCCGGCCAACGTCGCGTGGTTGGTTTCGATGTTGAGCTTCACGTGATCCGTCAGGTCGTAGGCTCGGATGAAGTTGAGACAAGCCGCCGCGTCGAAATCGTACTGATGTTTCGTCGGCTCCTTGGGCTTGGGTTCGAACAGGAACTGACCTTCAAAACCGATCGACTTGGCATGATCGACGGCCATGTGCATGAAGCGAGCCAGGTGGTCGAGTTCGCGCTTCATGTCGGTGTTGTACAGATTCATGTAGCCTTCGCGACCGCCCCAAAAAACGTAGTTCACACCGCCGAGTGCGTGCGTGACTTCGATGGCCTTTTTCACCTGAGCCGCCGCGTAGGCGAAGACGTCGGCGTTGGGGCTAGTGGCCGCCCCGTGCAGAAAACGCGGATGCGAGAACAGGTTCGCGGTTCCCCAGAGCAGCTTGATGCCCGTTCGGTCTTGGGCCGCCTTGAGCTGTTCGGCGACGGCATCCAAGTTCTTGTTCGTCTCGGCTAACGTTGCGCCTTCGGGGGCGACGTCGCGATCGTGAAAGCAGTAGAAAGGCGCCCCGAGCTTTTCGATGAACTCGAAAGCCACGTTGACGCGGCGTTTGGCGTTGTCGACCGATTCTGAACCGTCATCCCACGGGCGCTGGAGCGTCGCCGCGCCGAACGGATCGGTGCCCGTCGCACGAAACGTGTGCCAGTAACAAACGCTAAAGCGAAGATGCGCACGCATCGGCCTGCCGGCGACGACTTCGTCCGCCTGATAGTGCCGAAACGCAAGCGGATTCTTACTCGCAGGACCTTCGAACGGAATCTTGGGAATGTCGGGAAAGTACGTCATGGCGGGTTCACTCGGAAAACAAGTCGTCAATCGAACACCGGCCGCAGCCGGTCGGGGTGCTTCGTCCGTTTTCTCAGAACGTTCGTTGCGTGGCGAATTCGGTGATTGCTTCGAGAATCGTTTTGGCGGATGTCTCGGGGAGCGACTCGAGTTGCTCGCGGGCCTGGGCGGCGTAGTGGTTGGCCTTACCCTGAGAGTATTCGACGGCGTCGCTTTTCTCGATGTTGGGCAGAAGTTGCTGCCACGTGGAATGGGTCGGGTTGGCCAGCAGCTCGCGAATTGTCTGGGCGTCCCGCTCGTCGGATTGGCTGAGCAATCGAATCAGCGGCAGCGTGAGCTTCTGTTTCTCGAAGTCGGTGCCCAGTGATTTTCCCGTCTCGGCTTCGTTACCCAGGATGTCCAACAGGTCGTCGGCGATCTGAAACGCAATGCCCAAATAACGGCCGTAGTTTTCGAGCGATGCGACGACGGATTCGTCGGCGTCGGCGTAATGCGCCCCGAGCAGGCAGCACACGGCGCACAATTCAGCCGTCTTGCCGTCGATGATCTGCAGGTAACCTGCCTCGTCCAGGTCGAAGTTGCCCCGCTCGTGAATTTGCGACAGTTCTCCTTCGCAGACGATGTTCGTCGAGCGGCCGATCACGCGGCATGCAAACGTCGTGTCGAGACTGCTCGCCAGATGAAACGCATGTGTGAACAGGTAATCGCCGAACAGAACGCTCGTTTCGTTGTTCCAACGGGCGTTCACGGTCGCCACGTGCCGGCGTGTTGCCGCTTCATCGAGCACATCGTCGTGCACCAGAGTCGCCGTGTGTATCATTTCGACAACGGCGGCCAGCACCTTATGATCCGCGTTGATCTCCCCCGTGGCCGCCGCCGAAAGCAACACGAGCATCGGCCTCAGGCGCTTGCCGCGAAAGTGGGAGACGTGAGCAAACACGTCCGACACGTAGGGGTTTGTACTGGCGAGCTCCTGCTGAAAAATCTCCTCGACCTCATCCAGTTCGCCGCCGATGAGTTCGTCGACGCGTCCGGGAAGCGGAATGTTTTTCAGTTCCTTCGAATCGATTCGCAGCCCGCTAAACGGCGAGGGCGGGTTCGTATTCTCTGGCCGGCGATTGTCCATGCCGCTCTAACTTTCGTGTCTCAGGTCGCGAACGAAATGTCCGCTCTTCCCACCAGATTTCTCGACTAGCCCGATCGGCCCGATTGTCATAGCGCGATCGACGGCTTTGCACATGTCGTAGACCGTCAAAGCGGCCACGCTCACGGCTGTTAAGGCTTCCATTTCCACACCCGTGCGGCCCGTCGAGCCGACAGTTGCTTCGATGCGGACAGTTTTTTCATCGATCGGTTCGAAGTTCAATTCCACACCGTCGAGCCCGAGCGGATGACAGAGCGGAATCAAGTCGGCCGTTCGTTTGGTCGCGGCAATTCCTGCAACCCGGGCCACTTCGAATACGTCCCCCTTCGCCATCTTGCGGTCGCCGATGAGTACTAACGTCTCCGGCTGCATCGTCACAAATCCGGCGGCCTTGGCCACCCGAACGGTGACAGGCTTGTCGCCGACGTCGACCATGCGACTGGCGCCGTCGCTGCTGAAATGTGAGAGTGATGACATCATCGGGAACGATAAAGAAGCGCGAAATCGAGAAACGTCATTGCACTATAGTCGTGCGTTCACGGGGCGACAAGCCCCGGCCGCGCCCGAACCAAACCACACGGTTCTTCCTATCGGTAACCGCCAATTCGTGCCGTGGTTAACAACCACTCTTGCGGAAAAATGGCAAAAAAAGAAACATGTAAACAATGCCCGACGACTCCCCTCACGGTCGCAGATCGTACAACGCGGCAAGCTGAACGCCGTCCCGTTTCACTTCGGCCAGAACCTTGGCGTCCGGCAGCATCTCCTCCAGTATGGGGGGGATGTCGGCTTGTCGCCGATGCACGAGCACATACTTCCTTTTTCCGTCGGCAACCTCGTCCCAACGCCGTAGCGCAATTCCGCGCTGGCGCAAAATGGGTGACTGCGAAAGCAGCGTCGGCACTTCGGCGGGATGCAGGACCGGAACGAGCACGACCGTCGCTCCGGCGGGCAACAGGCGAGACGTTTCGCCGAGCAGTGAACGTGTCAGACTGTCGCGCCAATAGGTCGTTGTCAGGCCGAGCCGATCCGCGCCACGCAAGCCGCCGACCGCCACGTTGTAGTAACTCAAGTAACACGGATGGAGCTGAAACAATCCGTATCCTTGTGCGGCCAACATTAGGGTCATCACCGGAATGGCGATCTTGTTCGACGTTCGTTGGCGCAACCACCCAAGCGCTGCCGCGCCGCCTTTGCCGATGAACACAGCCCACAAAGGAAACACAACCAAGAACAAGCGGGTCCCGTCATAGACGGCGACACCCGGCAAACTGAACAACAACAGCGGGAATACGAGACACCCCAGAACGAGTTGTTCGCGAGGCTCTTTGAACAACGAACATCGCCGTGAGCCGAGACCAATCAGACCGAACAGTTGCAGACCGATGGGTATTGTCGTCAGGAACATGACGGCCGGATAATGCCACGGCACGGCATGGTCGGCGATGCGCTGACCGAAATACCAGACGTATACTTCGCGGCGCTCGGTCGCGCGGCTCAGGTATTCGCGGAAGTGAGAAACCGGGTCGATCCATAGCCACGGCCACAACGCGAAAAACAACAACAGCCCCGCGCCGGCCCACAACAGCAGCGGTACGATTGCACGGTGCCGGCCGTGCCACAGCGCCCACAGCGCAACGGGAATCGGTAATAGGATCGCTTGGATCTTCGTCAGCAATGCGAGACCGAACAAGCACCCGGTGAATATCGCAGTCCGTGTTGAAACGCTACGAGCCGGCTGCCATCGCGAAGCCAACGACAACACACCCACCGTGTACGCCAAACCAATGACCGTTTCCAGCGCCGCCAAATGCGCGTGCCCAAACACGCGCGGCATCAACACGAGCGACAGCGCGGCGATGATTCCTCCGGCTCGTCCGTACCATTGATTCGCTGTGTAACCAACGATGAAAACCAACAAGCCGAACGCCACCGCCGAACCGGTGCGGGCGGCCAGCGTGACAAACGGACCGGGGTTGTCGGCGACTGGATGAATCGACTGGCTGAGTGAGTGAAACAGTCCCAACCAAACGCGGCCCAGCGGGGGATGATCGGGATTGTGATAGCCAAGCGGCGGTTGAATTGGCAGGTCGGATTCTTCACCGAAGATCTGCCGAAGCGTGAGAGAGCCGAAGGTGAATTCTTGTAGACCGGTAACGAGCCGAACGCCCTCTTCGACGTTAAACGATTCGTCGAGTGTTAGCCCGGGTCCTTCGAGCGATCGAGGAGCATCACCGGCGGGGTCGCTGGTGAGAATGACGAGCGCGGTGACGACCGTGGACAGGAGAACCAGCGGGGCGATGTCGGCCGCGGGAGACCTTGAGGGTGGGTGAGACATCGGCGACCGGCGTTGGAACGGGTGCGCGCCACCGCATGAGAACCGGGTGCAGTGGCCTGTAGCCGTCAAGGATAACAGCCTGCTGCCAGAACCGCGACCACGTTGACAAAGAATGCGGCGTGCCGGCAATCGACGCTTACGTCGACAGCCGGCACGTCGTCAAAGCAGAACGCGGTTTGCCGGGGCACCGTCCTTGGTGCCAAACGGTTGGATATCCGTAATGTTTCCGAACCCGAGCAAGTGCCTACTGCCAGTTAGGCGATTTGCTTTTTGCGTCCTACGAGCGTTCGAATTCTCTCGGCGAGCAGTGCCGAATCGAACGGCTTCCGGAACGTTTCGGTGAAGAGCGTGCGATCGAAACCGCTTGCGTTGTCTTCATCGCTCAACAGACCGATCAAAACGGTCTCGGTGTATTCCGTGTTCTTCTTCAGGTTCTGAGCAATCATCAGGGCTTCGTTGCGACCCATTGTGAAGTCGATAACAACACAATCCGGGTGCAGTGATTCGGCCTGAATACCGGCTTCGAAACCGCTGACGGCGGATTCGATGCGGAAGTCATCGTTGCCCATAATGTCGCCAAGGCTCATGCGAGTCTGTCCGTCGGCGCCGACGAGCAGCAATTTGCCCATCGCCTCGTCTTCCAACTCGCCCAGGGGCATTCCGTGTTCTTTCAAGAAGCGAATCAGGTGTTCGCGTGGGATGCGCCGGTCCTGTGAACCGGGAATGCGATAACCACGTAATCGACCCGAATCGAACCACTTACTGACGGTGCGGGGTGCAACCTTACAGATCTTTGCGACCTGTCCAGTAGTGAAGATCGTCCTCATCGCGGGCTCTCCAAATCAAATTCTGTATGCCAACTCAGAGGGTTTGTCGGGCCCTCCAGATCTTCACCCCTACATACGATGGCCGGCTCTCCTAGCCTTTGGGTCCGTGACAAACAAGAACCATCGCAGTGCTGGGTTGGGGTAGTCTCAGGGTTCAGCTCGATCGACGCCGGCGCAGGCCGTTCCGATCGGTTGCTTCACTCAGGCAGGTATAAATTGTGAAATTGTTGATCAATACGCAGCGTCGAGCTCACGTTTCGGTAGAAACGCATCGGTCTCGACGTGTGAGGGGCGGGACCGGAAGCAAATCGCCAGAGCCTCCGGCTCGTGTGGTGGGTGCTATTCCGAATTGTCCTTCCCCCCGATCAACGGCCGGTGCGAAACTTCGCCGATTCGCATCCTTGCAATCGCTACCAAACATGCTGTAGCTCATTTCGAATCCAACCGTCTGACCTATACTTTCGACGCGAGCGCCGTGAGGACTTTAGGTTCTTTACGCCACGGGCAATGAAACAACTTGCCGTTTACCAATCTGTTCTCACTCGTCGGTGTGGCGATTCATCGGGATTCTCATTCGAACGAGCATCGACAAGCGGCTTAAGCGGCAACAGCAAAACGTGTTAAGGTCTACGACATCGTGGTGGAATTGGATATGATGCCGTCGGCGACGAGTCAACGCGCCGGGTCGCCGTCGTTCGATTCCGGTTACATCGATTAAGCCGGTCTTGGTGGTTGCCCAAACATGGCGCGCTGAATAGAGGTATGCGCGGCGGTCGAAAGCGATCGTAGTGACATTGTCCGAACAGGTTCGGGAATTGGATCGCTCGCAAAAGGTGCTGTCGGCGAGCCCCGTTGAATTGCGCCGCAAAAAGCGATCGGCCGACCATCGAGGAAAACAGCGAACGACAACAGAACGTCCGCGCGCGAATCATTCGCATCGGTGCGGTTCAACACCAGTCGCGTCCAACAACAGCCCTCGTTCAAAAACTCATTGGCTGGTCGACACGATCACTCCGCGCGCTATCCAACATCCGGCCACTGAAATTTGTGTCCATGCAAATTGATCTCGAGGGAAATGCTTGAGTTTCACCAGTTGCGATCGTTGCGTACCGCCGTCGTGGCACCAGCCGCGAGTCGCCCGATTTCTCAGCGCGCGAACGGTTGCGGGTCGCGAAGGTACTCCGCCCGAAACATCATTCGCGCGCGAAGGGTTCACCGCGTCGACGATGTTTTAATGAAGTTTTCCGCGCAGAGAACTCCGCGAGATTGAGCCGCCACTCGCCCGGCTCGATGGGGGGCGTTTGCTGGACATTCGACGAGCCGTCTTGGTTCGCGAAAACGCGCGGAAATCACGCAGCGTTCTTCGCGTCGGTTTGGCCAGCTGACGATGAGGAATCCGTACTCGCGAATTCGCCGTTTTCACGGACGTCCTCAAAGCGGACCGAGACGCGTTTCGAGACGCCCGACTGTTCCATCGTGACGCCGTACAGCACATCGGCGATCGTCATCGTCGGTTTCTTGTGTGTGATGACGATAAATTGGGTCGACTGTTTGAACTCTTCTATCAGCGCGACCATCCGGCCCACGTTAGCTTCATCGAGCGCCGCGTCGACCTCATCCAGCAGGCAGTACGGGCTCGGGCGGCTTTTGAACAGCGCCAGCAATAGCGCGAACGCCGTCAAAGTCTTCTCACCGCCGCTCATCAACGAAATGCTTTTGAGTTCCTTGCCTGGGGGACGGGCCACGATATCAATTCCGCATTCCAACACATCGTCGGCGTCTTCCAAAACAATGTCACCGTCACCCCCGCCGAATGCTTTGCGAAACAAGTGTTGGAAGTGCCCGCGTACGGCTTCAAAAGTTTCATAGAACAGCCGCTTGCTTTCGGAGTTGATGCGCCGAATGATGTCTTCCAGTGCGGCCTTTGCTTCGACAAGGTCGTCGAGTTGTTCGCGCAGATGGAGAAAACGCTGCTCCATTTCGTCGAGATCGTGCAGGCTGTCTGTGTTGACGTTGCCGATGACCTGAATCTTGCGACGCAGCCGGTTGACCTCCTTTTCGATGTCGTCGCGAAACGATTCGTAGTCGGCATCGAACGGATCGGTCAGTTGGTTGACGTCTGCATTCGTATCCACATTCGCATCAGCGGATTCCAATTCGTCCACTTCATCGACATTGGAATCATCGTCGCTGTCGCACGTCTGTTCTTCGACTGATTCGAGTTCAACAGCTGTTTCATCGGTCGGCGCGCGCTTCGTTGTGTCTTTCGCCTCAGCGGCGGCTCGCCAAATCTTTACCGCCGACGCGCCCGACTCCACAACGTCGGCCAACGTGAGCTCGTATTCTTCTCCAATTCGCTTTTCTAGGGCTGATATCTGGAACTGGAGATCGCGCTGGGCGATCTCCACCCGGTGCTGTTCTTCGCTCAACTCTCGGCGCTGTTTTCTCACGGAAGTCTCTTCTTCCGACAGGCTGGCGCGTTGCTCACGGTGTTGAGATTTCTCGACGGCCAATTCGGTCGTCGTTTCTGTGAACGATTCTCCAATCAGATCGAGTTCTGCCAATTGGGCCGACGTATTTAGAATCTGCAGCGTGATCTCTCGATGTTTCGCGGTCGCCAAATCGAATCGGCGACGCGCTTCGTCGCTTTGCTGCCGATGCTGTTGTTCGTCGTCTTCGATCCGCCGTGCGGCGAGACGCAATCCTTCGAGTCGTTCCTCCTGCTTCGCGAAATCGAGCTGTTTCGCGGAGTGTTCTTCTTCGACACGCCGAATGTTTTCCTTGCCGGCCAACATATCTCGTTGTGCCGAATCGACATTGGCCTGAAGACCGGCCAAATCCTGCTCGATCTGTTTGCGACGCGACTGGGCTTCGCCGAGTTGTGTCGTGAGCCGATCGTGGGCGTTTTCAAAGCGCGTCACTTCGCCATCGAGCGCGTCCCGATCGCGGCAGACGCTTTCAAACTCACGCTGACGTTCCGCCAGAAAAGCCTGTTGTTCTGACTGTATCTGGCTGAGCTGACGCAAGCGCGCCTTTGCACTGTTCAACTCGGCATCGGCTTCGCCCAGTGATTCGTCGATCGTAGCGCGCCGGCGTTCTTCGCCCAGTATTTCCTGATCGAGGCGGCGCAGATCGCCGGCGAGGCGGCGCAGTTCGCTGCGTCGTGAGACAAGAGCCGTTTCGCTGCGAACCGTGCCGACGGTCAATGTTCCGTCGGAGTCGAGCAGTTCACCTTGTAGTGTGACAAACCGGCACCCGCGTCCATCGCCTTGTGAGAGATCGAGAGCCGTGTCGAGTAGGTCGACCACCCACGTATCGGCCAGCAACTGTTCGGGAAGCGCGGGCAGTTGCCGGGACGCGCTGACCAAACGGTCGGCGCGCTGTTCGACGCCGTCGTGCGCCGAGAGGTCGGGCAACTCGGCCGCATCGACTCGGAAATGTTCGAACGTGTGAAGGTCTTCCGTCCGGCTCTGCGGTTGTTTCCTCCTTGCGTTGTCGGAGGTCGTCTTAGACCCGCAAGCGATGAAGCCGACGCGCCCCGAGATCTGGCGAGTTCCGCCGTCGAGGTAGTCGATCAATGCTCCGAAGTCGTCGAGCACGATGAGCTGGGCGCGGTCGCCCAGCGCCACTTCAAGCAGGGCTGCCCGTTCAAGATCCACGTCGAGCAGCTCAGCGACAGTACCGTGAATGCAATTCCATGGGGGGCTGCTGAGAGTGCGCGCCCGCTCGAGAATATCTTTGACGCCTATTCCTACGCCTTCCTGCCGCAGTTCGAGATCTTCCAGCAGGCTCTTGCGTGCCTGCCAGGCGCTTCGCGTTTCTCGCTTGTCGGCTAGATCATTCTGAAAACGATCCAGTTCGCCCATCAGTGACTGACGGCACGACTTGATTTCACGAACCTGTTTTTCGGCCGCCGTCACGTCTTCCGTGGCCCGGTTGACATCCACTTGTTGGGCATCGTGCGTATGGCGAACATTTTCCAGCGTGCCCAAGATGTCCGCGCGCCTCTGCTCGAGGGCCTCTGACTCTCCAACACCCGCATCGATCTGAGCCAGGAGCCCCTCGACGCGGTTCTCGCATGCGGAAGATTCGCGCATCGTGTCGAGAATGTGCTGTTGACCGGCATCGTAGCGCTGTTGATCGGTGGCGGCCTTGGTTCGCAGGCCGGCAATCTCTGAGTTACAGTCTGCGAGTTCTGTTTTGCTTTCGGAAAACGTGGACTCGAAACGTTGTAGTTGGCTGCGAGTCCGCTCAAGCTCTGCCTGAACTTCGCTCGTTCGCGAAGCCATAATGGTTTGTTGGCGCCTCAGTCGACTCAGATCGGAATCGAGTTCGCCGAGACGCACCCGCTGGTGTTGTACCGTCGCTTCCTGGCTGGCCATCGATTCGCGGTTGGCGGCGGCCCGGCGTTCGGCGCCATGGAGCCGATCGTCAATTTCTGATATCTCGGCATCGACTCGTGTCAGCGCCGCCTGGCAGGTCTTTAGGGAATCGTTATGGCCGTCGACTTGGGTCGTGTAACCCCGCCGCTGGGTTTCGAGGGTCCGCAGTTGGGTCGCGTGGAATCGATAATCATCGGCCGCCAAACCGAGCCAGAGTTCTTTGAGCTTGTTGGAAAGGTCGCGATACTTGGTCGCCTTCTGCGCCTGGTTTCGAATCGAATTGAGCTGTGCTTCAACCTCGTCGACGATATCGGTCAATCTGAGCAGGTTTTGTTCGACGCGTTCCAGTCGTCGTTCCGCTTCGAGCCGCCGCGCTTTGTAACGGCTCACACCAGCCGCTTCTTCGAAGATCGCGCGCCGGTTTGACGCGTTGGCTTGCAAGATCTGGTCGACGCGACCTTGCTCGATGATACAGTACGCGGATGAACCGGCCCCCGTGCCCATGAACAGATCGCGGATGTCCTTCAACCGGACTGTGCCGCGATTGATCAGGTATTCCGAGTCCCCGTTTTTCCACAGCCGGCGGCCGATCTGCACCTCTTGTGCTTCGATCGGCAGGAACCCGTTCGAGTTGTCGAACGTGAGCAAGGCTTCGGCAAAGCTGTTCGCCTTTCGCCCTTGGGAGCCGCTGAAGATAACGTCGGTCATCTCCTTGCCGCGCAGGCTCTTTGGACTCTGATCGCCCAGAAGCCATTTGATGCCGTCGACGACGTTGCTCTTGCCGCTGCCGTTGGGCCCGACGACACAAGTGATGCCGGGATCGAGGTCAAACCGCGTTCGGTCGGCAAAGCTCTTGAAACCGAACAGTTCGAGCGACTTCAGCATCAGGAGTCCCTGCGGGTCGAATCGATCCGTCTTTCATCTTTCAGACCACAACCGAGTCGAAGCTGTCCCCGAGCCCGATTGTGGTGGAATATGACGCAGCAAATTGCGGAAACCCGCTGCTCGTCAGAGGGATTTGGGACCACTTTTAGTAGGTGGCCGTACTATTCGTCATTGAGGTCGCGAGGCTCGGCGAAGCTGGCCTGTTGAAATGGCAGCCGAATCTTGCTGAAAAACCCTTCCTTTTTGCTCCGTGCGTCATTCTTCTCCGAGCCGCCGTCGGTGATGTCGGCCACACTCGCCTTCCCGCGGTTATTGCGCTCGTCGGCGGGGAGGTCACGATTGTTCGAGTTCGACTTCTTTTCGTTACCGAACAGGTTTGGTGCAGTCTTCGAGTTTCCAATCCGTGCCGGCTGCTCCTTCTTGTCACCCGAACGCGAGCGATAGTAGACACGTCCTGATTCCGGCAATGTATCGAGTTCGAGACGTGCTTGCAGATTTCCCTGTCTGCTGGCTTGAAATAGCATTTGTGCCACATCGGGATAGCTGGCGCCGAATTCGGAGACTTGGCGAATGATGTCGCCCACATGCCGCGAGACCTCCGCTCGCCGATCGGGTTTGCCGACTTGATAACGACTGATCAGCAGTGTGTCTTTACCTGGCTGACCCATAATACGAATGTGATTGCCCGCTTGAACGGCGATGGGCGTTGTGAAGCTGATCTCCTCGCCGAACAGGACGACTTCTGCCTTCTTGTGACTTGTCAAATGGATCAGCGGCGGGCCATCGACGTTAAGAACGTGGAGCATGAATTCGTTGCCGAGCTTTTCGCCGTTGATTAGTGGGTCTTGCTGATCCATCGTGGTGAGTGTTCGAAAAGCTCCGTACCGTGTTTCGGCGCTCTCGTGGCTTAATAGAGCATGGAGTTTCAAGTTGGCCTCGGCGTCGTCGATGATCGACATGGCGGCGAATGCGAAGATGCGGAACGCCGGTTCTTCGGACGCGGCATCGGCCAGGGCATTCAGACCGTCAGATTTTCCCAAATACGCCAGTGCCGTCGCCGCGTGAAAACGAATTTCCAACAGCGGGCTCTTGAGCCCCTCGCGGAGAAAGGGAATCGCGTTCAAGCCAATCGCTTCCAACCGGATCGCCGCTCGTTCCGAGGTCTCCGGTACGAGCAATTCCTTCTTCAACTTCTGCAGCCGAACTCTCTCAGCGACCTCCGTTTCGCGAAAGGCGATGCTACGCACGACTCGCGAGTAGCGGGGAAAGTTGTCGCGGTAGCGATCGAGGATGTCCAGTTTAATTTTCTGATCGGTCTCGGCTGTGGCCAGCTCTTTTTTCGAACCGTGTTCGTTGTACTGAAAGAACCTCCGCCCAATTCGCAAGGCGATTCGGTTCGAGTTTCGTACGCTCTTGAAATCGTTGCGAAGTAGGAGCGACATGTGTCGAGACTGGAGAGCCACTCCTCCGCCCAACACCCGGCCACGACGAAGTACGCCCGCGAGGGCTCCGGCATCGCCATCTTCCGCAGAAATTAGGACAGGGCCTTTTGCTCTGGCGTACACGTCTCCCTTGAGCGGACCTCGCCCCGGAACGAACGCTTTCTCCATCAACGAGCATTCCATCAGCCAGCCACCGTTGAGGTTCGTCGCGTCGCTATTACCCGGCAGGCGAATCTCGACGTCAAATCGATCGCCCTTTTTCACAAGCGGCGGAAGATACGCAGTCACAACGACGAGTGCATTGGATCGTTTGCTCAGGAATTGGTTCGGCTTATTGATGCCCCGTCGCCTCATGTCGTCGTACAGTTCAGTACGGTATGGCGACGGCGGAGGGTCGCTTCCCGTTCCGTCCAGGCCAGTTACTACGCCCACGCCGTGCAAAGCAATCAAGTTACGACCGGCGATCACCGCATATTCACCGATTAACGGCGTATGGGCCTTCGTTTCGAATTCGTTGTCATCTTCTTCATCTTCCGGGTTTTGCGATCGAAATCGGAACTTCTTCCAATCGAACGACCGAAATGGTGACTTTGGCCGTGGGAAGCTCCAACCCTCGGCCGCTGCTTCGGATGCCCACAAGCCGCCGATCAAAAAAAGCACAAGCCAGCAGCAAATCATCGGCTTCTTCATCGGAATACGGCTCCTTTCGCGCGCATCGGTCGGTGCTAACGGCGCGAACAATTTCACGCGGGCGTACGGGCCGGCAACGTGGCAATCGCTACCGTCAAAAGGGGCGGCTGCCAGGAAACCGAAAACCAGCAGAATGAGTTGTAGGTGGTGATTTGGGAGAAAGTTGAAGCGCGGGAGAATAGGAAGTCCCTCATCGGCGGTCAAGGTCAGTTCGACCCGTGCCCAAACGTCGGTCAGCCGCCGATCGCACGTTGTAAAGAACGTGTGATTATGTGGTTAAGACGATCTTTGACGTTCCAAGCGCTCCCAAGTATCTTCGCGTTTTTGCACGGAGAACACTTTAGGCGACGTGGCGTGATGCGGGACATCATGTGATGTCCATTTCTTGGAATGTGACGTGATCCGACGAGCATATGTGTGATATCTCACAGTTCGCTTCGGCAGGGATTGGTACACTTCTCTCCGTGTTGAATCCAAAACCCTCCGTGGGTAATGGACACGTTGAACATGTGATGAGCGAGCCACAGACGGGTTCCGGAACGATCAGCCTTCTGTTGGTTTTGCAACCGGACATTTGGGTCGACATGAAGCGAAACATCACACTGAAATAGACGGGCAGGGAGGGCCTCGCACCGAATCATTCCTATTCTCAATCTCTTTTAACTCGAATTAGGAGAAGATCATGCAACGCGGGCCAAGCGTTCTCCGGATCTACGAGCAGGGAACGTCGATTGTTGTCGGTTTTGCCCCCGATACTGGTCTCAGCGAGATCAACATCGAAGAGAGCCAAGCCGAGCTCGTCAGATTGTTGCATCTAAACAGTTGTCAATCGCTGACGTTCGATCTGTCCGATATGAATAGTGCGCCGCCTGGCCTGTTGGAGATGATGTACTCCATGGCTCAGCGTGACGTTGAGATCTGCGTTTTCAATCCATCTCCAGCCGTTCAGAGGCTGTTGAAAACGACGCGACTCAGCGACCTCATCCTGGAAGTTGAGTCTCTCTACCGCGAATCGGCATAAAAGGGCGTTCCGGCTGTTCTTCGCTGATGATGACACGAGCGCCGTTTGCCATAAACACGGTGTAATCGCAACGACGTTACGATCGGTTTGCGCGCCGTTACTCGGCGAAGCAAGACAAAACGACGCGGGACGTGATCGTGTTGAGTGGGTGGATGCCGTCCAAAAACGGTACGCCGTGTGGCGCGGAACGTGCGTACAACGCGATCACTTGCCGCTGTCTGATCGAACTGTGGGATGATGCGGCGTGCTTTGCAATTCATCCCGATTTCTGATATTGACGCTACCGTTGGTTAACGTGTGCATATCATTTCACCACGGCTCTGACCACCGGCGGTGCAACCCGCTCCGGGTCATGTCGAGAGAGGCTGGTCATTGCGATGAGTCGCACATCACAGGTCCATCTGACTCGCCGCGAACGACAGATCATGGACGTCGTCTACCGGTTTGGTGACGTGTCGATCGCTGATGTGCTCGCGCACATTCCCGACCCGCCGAGTTACTCCGCCGTGCGGGCGCTCGTGCGTCTGCTCGAGAAGAAAGGGCACGTCCAACATAAGAAGGACGGCGTCCGCTACGTTTATTCGGCGACGCTATCGAGAGACCGCGCCAAGAAGTCGGCGATCGAGCATTTATTGCAGACCTTCTTCGACGGTTCGACCGAGTTGGCGGTGGCTTCATTATTGAGCCTGTCCGAACAACGGCTCTCCAGCGGCGAACTCGATCGCATTGCAAAGACGATCGATGAGGCCCGGACGAATTAGGCCGCGTTGAATGCGCCCTCGGGCGCGATCTGTCATCACTGCGACGGAAGCAGCGTTGATGCCGCCATGTACCGGGTATCGCAAAAGCGCCAGTCGGTGAATCACTGTATTCCTGGCGCCGAATTATTTCTCGCGACCCCATGCACGGATCACGATGCGAGCAGGTCGC